>OBKV01000003.1_pt1 | contig 284831 bp, 193 predicted proteins | sample 1517301 | NCBI WGS metagenome assembly OBKV01 (sample SAMN04571685, study PRJEB22368) | human gut metagenome | biome: human gut; material: stool | host: Homo sapiens | place: Luxembourg | collected 2012-06-29 | reverse complement strand
CAGTTGATGAAAGTGAAGTAGAAAAATATACAAAACAAATAAATGGATATGATATTGTAAATACATATACACCAGACAATCCACCAACACCAGAGACTATAGATATAAGTGGAGTAAAAACATGGAATGATGCTAACAATAAAGACGGTATTAGACCAAAGGCAATAAAAGTAAAATTATTAGCAAATGGAAAAGAAAAAACATCAGTTATAACAACAGAAGAGCAAGACTGGAAATATAGTTTCACAAAATTACCAAAATATGATGATGATGGAAAAGAAATTAAATATACTGTTGATGAAGAAAATGTAAGAGGATATACTAAAAAAATAGATGGATATGATATAACTAATACACATACTCCAACAGAAAAATTAGACTTTAGTTTAAGAAAATTCATAACAGAAATAAATAGTGTAGCTGTAAATCCAAGTAGAGCACCACAAGTTGATGTAACAAATTTAGCAAATGGAACAAGTACAACAGCAACATATAATCATCCAAAAGATGCGAAAACTGTAAATACTGGAGATGTTGTTACATATACAATAAGAGTTTACAATGAAGGTGAAGTTGATGGATATGTAAGTTTAATTAAAGACGAAATTCCAGAAGGATTACAATACATTACAAATGATGCTACAAATACAACATATGGTTGGAAAATGTTAGATGCAGATGGTAAAGAAACTTCAGATGTATCAAAAGCAAAATATGTTACAACAGATTATTTATCAAAGGAAAAATCTGAAGATAATTTAATTGCTAAATTTAATAAAGAAACAAAACAACTAAGCTATAAAGATGTAAAAGTGTCATTTAAAGTAGTATCTAAAGATACAACTGGAAAAGAAATAATCAACCATGCACAAATTTCTAAGGAAACAGATTCTAATGGGAAAACAGGAACAGATATAGATTCAACACCAGATAAATGGATAGATGGTGAAGATGATCAAGATATTGAAAAAATTAAATTAACTTACGCAGACTTAGCTTTAAGAAAATTCATTACAAAAATTAATAATGAAGAAGTAAATCCAAATAGAGCACCACAAGTTGATGTAACTAATTTGGCAAATGGAACAAGCACAACAGCAACATATAATCATCCTAAAAACACAGTTAGTGTAAGTAGAAATGATATTGTAGTATATACATTAAGAATTTACAATGAAGGTACTAGAGATGCAGTAGCAGCTTTAGTAAAAGATAACATTCCAGCAGGATTACAATTTATACCAAGTGATGATTTAAATAAGAAATATAATTGGAAAATGTTAGATGAAAATAATAATGAAACAACAAAAGTTTCAGAAGCAAAATATGTAGTAACGGATTATTTATCAAATAGTGTTATAAAAGCATATGATTCAACTACAATGGATACATTAGATTATAAAGATGTTGAAGTAGCATTTAAAGTTATAGCTGAAGAATCAACAAAAAATGAAATAACAAATTATGCACAAATTTCTAAAGAAACAGATTCTAATGGAAACACTATAAAAGACAGAGATTCAACACCAGATGAATGGATAGATGGTGAAGATGATCAAGATATTGAAAAAGTTAAATTAACTTACGCAGATTTAGCTTTAAGAAAATTCATTACAGAATTAAATTCATCAGAGGTAAATCCAAGTAGAGCACCACAAGTTGATGTAACAAACTTAGCAAATGGAACAAGTACAACAGCAACATATAATCATCCAAAAGATCCAGTTGAAGTTAGAGAAAATGATATAGTAACATATACATTACGTATTTATAATGAAGGAACAAAAAATGTATATGCTTCATTAGTTGAAGATGATATTCCAGAAGGACTTGAATTTATTACAGATAATGAAATAAATAAACAATATAAATGGAAAATATTAGATGAAAACAGAAATGAAACAACAGATATATCAAAAGCAAAATATATTGTAACAGATTATTTAGCTAATGATTTAATAAAAGCATTTGATCCACAAACAATGAGCACATTAGATTATAGAGATGTAAAAGTATCATTTAAAGTAAAAGCTCCAACAGAAAAAGATGGGCAAATTATAAATTATGCACAAATTACTAAGGAAACAGATGACAGTGGAAAAGATGTAAAAGATAGAGATTCAACACCAGGTAAATGGGTTGATGGTGAAGATGACCAAGATACTGAAATAATTAAATTAAAATATTTTGATTTAGCACTACAAAAATGGGTAAGCAAAGCAATAGTAATTGAAGACGGAAAAGAAAAAGTAACTGAAACAAGACATAACGGAGATATGAAACCAGAGCCAGTAGTAAAAGTTGACTTAAAGAAGAGCAAAGTTAAAAATGTAGTAGTTAAATTTGAATATCAAATAAGAGTTGAAAATCAAGGTCAAATTGCAGGATATGCAAAAGAAGTATCAGACTATATACCACAAGGTTTAAAATTCGTAAAAGATGACAACCAAAATTGGAGAGAAGTGGACGGAAAAATAGTAACAAATCAACTAGAAAATACATTACTACAACCAGGAGAAAGTACAACAATTTCTGTAATATTAACATGGATAAATAATTCAAACAACTTGGGATTAAAAACAAATATAGCAGAAATAAGTGAAGACGCAGACGATCACGGAAATCCAATTACAGATATAGACTCAACACCAAACAATCAAGTAGACGGTGAAGATGACCAAGACAATGCACCGGTAATAATTACAGTAAGAACAGGTGAAACAACAATATACACAAGTGTAATAATAGCAGTAATAGCAATCATAGGTGCAGGAGTATACGGAATAAAAAAATATGTACTTAAATAATAAAAATAAAAAAATGCAAGCATAAGCTTGCATTTTTTTTTGCTCTAAACATTAAAAAAATAAAAAATCTAAAAAGAGCAAAAAGAGGGACTAAAAAGAGGGACGGTCCTCAAATGCAAAAAAATGGGACGGTCCTTAAAAATGGAGAACATGAATTTTTAAAAGTAGAAAAATCCCTAAGTAGAAAGAGTAATGAGGACGATTTAAGTAGCAATCCTTTTTTTCGTAAATAAAATGTAAACAAAATGTAATAAAAGTCGAATTAAAGTGTATCCGTATAGAATCTAATAAATGTTTAAAAATGTACGATTTGACATTGTTTTTTTGAGAATTATAATAAATATAAAATAAATAGAAAAGGAGAAAATTATGAAAAGCGGATTTCAAAAAGTAATAGCAAGTCTATTAATTGCAATAATAATGATAAGTACAACGTCAATCACAGTTGATTCTGCTGCTACTGTTGGAGATATAAAAGATGATTATGTACGCTCTGGATTAGATATAGTAAAGCAAGCAGCGTCTCATTTGGGAAGGGCGTATAATGGATCCTTTGGTTCGGAAACTGATGAAAAGGGATATAATTGTACGGGAATAATTTATAGGGCATTAGAGGATTTAGGATATTCATTTAGCCCTGTGCATAATTGTGATAATTCATATCCTAATATTCCAAGACATACAAACGATTGGCATGGTGGATATACTGATGATGTAACAAATAACACTGATGTAACATGTAATAATATTACTAAAAAGGTAAATGTTTTATTTAATAGTGAAAGTGTTGATGAGTATCAAAATGCAATGTCAAAATTTCCAATGGGAGCTATTGTTATAGCGACTGGAACAGCAACTACAGATGGACATGCTTGGATATTTTTAGGAGAATTAGGTAATAGAGAGCAAGCAATTGAAAAGTTAAAATCATATGGAATAATTACGAATGAACAAGAACAGTATGTTATAGATACAAATAGTGGATCTAATTATTGGGTATTAGATTCGTCTGTAGTAGGTAGTGGTGTAAAAATAAGAAATTATATTGGTGGATCTGCTGGTGGAAGCAAACATGATTATTCTGGATATTGGGTATACCAAATTGCAAATCAACCAACATTTTCAGGAAGCTACCATGTTAATTTAGGCAAGAAGGATAGAGACAATCCTGATGGAGATTATATTGCAGGTGTAACATATACAGTTGATCAATCAATAAATGGAGAGAAGAAACAAAGTAAAGTGGAATATGTTACAGAAAATAAACTAAAAAATATATCAGGAGAAGTTAATATAACAGATACAACAAAATATGATAATTATATATTTGGAGAAAAAAATGCTGAAGATGTAGGATATGCTACAGTCGGTGGTACATATGGTGTAAATGTATATAAAACAATAGTAAACCAAAAATATACAATTGAAAAAATTGTATATTATTCTGGATCAGAAGATAATTTAAAGAAACAAGAAATTAAACCTGGTGAAAAGTATTGGATATTAAGTTCAAGAGATGCAAAAATAGATAAAGATGTAACTGATGAACAAAAGAAAAATTCGATTGCATGTATTGAACTTGCAAGTAAAAATGCAGATGGAACAGTAGGAGCATTTACATATGTTGGTTTAAATAAATCAATAAATGGTACATATCATATGAACATTGCAAAAAAATCAACAAATGATGATTCAGAACTAAGTGATAAGTCAACAGCTTTGGGAAATACAACATTTAAAATAACAAAAACCGAATATGGTCAACAATCAGAAACAAAAGAAGTAACAACAACTGATGGAGAAGAAGTAAAATCTGTATTTGGTGATACAAATATAAAAAAAGATTCAATAGGAGCTGATAAGCCAGATGTATATGTAATAGATGAAGTTACAACAAAGAATGGATATAAAAAAATTGATTTATCAAATATATCTATAAATGTATATAAAATAAAGGAAGAAGATAAATATCAAATTGATTATGTACGTGTTGATAAAGATGGAAAAGAAATGGGAAGAGCAGAAAGTAGAAAAACAGAAAATGGCACAAACGTAAATGGAGAGCAAACTTTTGATATTGATGGAGACGGAGTTTATGACATTGGTCTAGAAGTTAGCAATAATGGAATGGCTTTTTGTATCACAATTAGAAATCCACTTAAAAATGGAAATTATAATGTTAAATTAATAAAAACAGACTTATTAGGAAATCCACTAATAGAAAAAGAAACTGTATTTACAATAAATGGTCAAGATCAAACAACAACAAATGGTGAAATATCATTAGCAACAGAAAAGAAAATAACGGAAGATGGACAAAAAGATGAATATAAAATAAAAGAATCATCAGCACCAGAGGGATTTGAGTTATATACAGGAGAAGTGAACTTGATAGCTGTTGGAAAAGAATTAGATGAATCTTTTGAATTAGATAAAGAAAATACAAAATTAACAGTAGATGGTGAGGAATTAGTACAAGGACAATTATCTAAAGATGGATATGTAACATGGAGTTTAGATGGAGACACAATTACAATAAAAGTAAAAAACAGTTATTTTGACTTAGCATTACGTAAATGGGTAACACAAGCAATAGTAACAGAAAATGGACAAACAGTAGTAACAGAAACAGGACATAAAGCAGAAGATGATCCAGAAGATGTAGTAAAAGTTGATTTAAGAAAAAGTAAATTAAATGATGTAACAGTTAAATTTAAATATTCAATAAGAATAACAAATGAAGGAGAAATAGCCGGAGAAGCAACAGAAATAAGAGATGATATACCAAAAGGACTAAAATTTGTAGCTGAAGATAACCCAGATTGGAGAGAAGAAAATGGTCAAATAGTAACAGATAAATTGGCTGGAACAACTTTAAAAACTGGAGAAAGTGCAGAAGTAGAAATAATTTTAACATGGATAAATAGTGAAGATAATTTAGGTGTATTAATAAATACAGCAGAAATAAATAAAGATCATAACGAATATGGCGTACCAGATAGAGATTCAACACCAGGAAACAATGTACCAGGAGAAGACGATATAGATGATGCACCAGTAATGGTAACAATAAAAACAGGTAGTGAAATAGCTTTATATATAGCTATAGCATTAGGAACAACAATGATATTAGTTAGTGGAATAGTTATGATTAAGAAAAAAGTATTAATTAATTGGGAATAAAATATGAAAAGTAAAAAAGGGCGGTTTAAGGACCGTCCCTTTTTTTAATTTTTTTAATGTCATGATAATGTAATAAATACAGAAATTGCGGAAATCCGTAAGAAAACATATAAAAATGTTATAAATATGTGTTTTGACAAATATTTTTTTATAACTATAATACATGTTAGAAGACTATAAAGAAAGGAGAAAAAAAGAGAAAAATGAACAAAAAACAAATAATGCAAAAAATTTTAATCTTTTTTGCCATAATAATAGGTTCTTTATTTTGGCAACAAAAGGTAAATGCAGAAACTTTCCAACCTATTGGTACAGGAACAACAAATAGAAATGCAACAAATGCATATGTTAATACTCAAAATTGGGGTTCAGTCAAAATATGGCAATATACAACTGGTGGATCAAACAGTGTAACAGATAATGTTTATTGTGCTAATAAGGGAGGAACATTTGTAGGTAAACATAATTATACAAAATATAATTTGTATGATGAATCTAAAAAAGATACATATAGAGTTGTAAAAGACAATTATAACAAAATCTTATGGGTATTAGATAATGTTTACATAGATAAAAATGTGGATGCTAATGTGCAAGCAAACATGATTGAAAATCTAAAAAAAGTAACTAATGGATCTGTAAATAGTCAAATTGACTATATTACTAGTCATGGAAATAAAAATGAAATTTTTTATGAAATTGCTCAAATGTTACTATGGAGATATACAGGAAATATTAATGGATCACCAGGAAACATAACAGCATTTAAGTATGGAAATCAGACAATTGCTCAAGCAAAAGATGTATATAATGCATTAGCAGGTGTTGCTGATAAACAAGCTGGTTATAGATCATATAATTTAGATTCAAATGGACTAAAAACCTATATATCTAGATTATCTTTTAATAGTAATCAAGCAAAATTAAGTGGAAAAACAGCAGGACCATTTATATTAAACAATTATGATGAAAAATATAATTTGCCATCAACATGGAGTGTAACTTTGAATGGAAACAATCAAGTAAAAGATAAAGATTATACAGTAAGAAGAGATGGAAATAAATTCTATATAGATTTCACTAATAATTTACCTACATCAGGGACAGTAAAGGCTACATTAAATATAAAATCAATAATTACAACAGGTTCTTATTGGGTTCAAGATAAAGGTGGGCAACAATTAATTTCAATAGATAAAAGTGTTTATAGTAAAGCTATTCCTGCAACTGTAATAGGAAGTAGTAAATATTATATTGATGTAGTTAAGAGAGATAGCGCTACTGGTAAAATGGTTTCAGGAGCTAAATTTACAATAAAATCTGATGATGAAAAAACTACATATAAAGAAGGTCTTTCGGGAGAAGATTGGGGAAATTTAAAAACTGATACTTTTGAGTCATCGAATACATTTACTATTACAGAGGAAGAGGCTCCAGAAGGATATATAAATGCATTTAAAGGTTTGAAAATAAAGTTAAAAATTTCGATTGAAAGTGGTAATTTGAGTCCTGAAATAAATATATACGATGGAGATAATGATGTTACATTTGATTATATTTTTGATTTGAAAGTTGGAATTATAGAGAAACAAGATGAAAATAATGTTGTAAGAATTGGCTTATTTGTCGCAGATCCAGGGGAAGTAAGTTATGATTTAAAAGTATTAAAGAAAAGTAAAGTAACTAATGATCCATTAAAGAGTGCAAAGTTTAATGTTTATGAAAGCGATAAATCAACATTAAAAGGTGAGCTTGTTACAGAACAAAATGGATATTCAAATACATTATCATACAAAGTTAATGAGTTAGATAAAGACTTAGACAAAATATATATTAAAGAAACAGCAGCACCAGAAGGATATAAAATCGATATGCAAGATTTTATAGAAATACAAACACATGTAAATGCAAATGGTACAATAACATTAACTAATCCAATTGATAATGAATATGTAAAAACATATATGACGACTATAAACAAAGTTCCAACAGTTATTGTTCAAGTACTTGATAGTCCAAATAATGTAAAATACAATATAAAGATAGTAAAGAAAGATGCTATTACAGGTGAAGAAATAAAAGATAAAACTTTTGACATTAGAGGGTTTATTATGCAAGATTGTCCAGATGTTAATGATGAAGAAAGATATTCATTTAAATTTACATCAGGTGGAAGTTTTGTTGAAGAATATGACGCATTACAAATAGAACAAGATCTAGAGACTATATGGGTATCAGAAATTACAGCACCAGAAGGATATCAAAACAACCTGGGAACAATAGAGCAAGATGGTGTAACTTGTAGAATATTTGCTAAGTTTGTACCACACATAGATAAAGATGGAAATTTAAGTGTAACAGGTGCAAGCTCAGATGGTGGATTCTTATTCTTTGTAAATCCAGAAACAAATGTATTTTGGGGATTCCCAAAAACAAGTAAATTGTATAATTACATAGAAGATCCAAAAGTTGAAACAATAGATGGTGTTCAAACAATTGTATTAACAATTAAAGATCAACCAAAAGTTGGAGGATATAATATTAAACTAGTAAAAACAAATAGCAAAGGTGAAAAAATAGAGAATAAAGAAGCAAAATTCACAATAAATGGAGAAGAAAAATCAACAGAAGATGGTATATTAAACATAGCAGATAATAAAACAATTTCACAAGATAATCAACAAGATGTTTATGAAATTGAAGAAACAGAAGCACCAGAGGGATATGGAAAATATAATAAAAAAATAAGTTTAAATATTATTGGAAAAGAAAATGAAGATGATTTTGAACTAAACACAGATGAAACATATCTTGAAATTGATGGAGAAAAATTAGAAAAAAATCAAACATCAGAAGATGGATTGGTAAAATGGAATATTGAAGATAATACAATAACTATAGAACTTGTAAATAAATATTTTGATTTAGCATTACGTAAATGGGTAACACAAGCAATAGTAACAGAAAATGGACAAACAGTAGTAACAGAAACAGGACATAAAGCAGAAGATGATCCAGAAGAAGTAGTAAAAGTTGATTTAAGAAAAAGTAAAATAGATGATGTAATAGTAAAATTTAAATATAGTATACGTATAACAAACGAAGGAGAAATAGCAGGAGAGGCAACAAAAATAAGAGACGATGTACCAGAAGGACTAAAATTCGTACAAGAAGATAACCCTGATTGGAAAATAGAAGATGGCAAACTAGTAACAGAAAAACTTGCCGGAACGACATTACAACCAGGAGAAAGTGCAGAAGTTGAGATATTATTAACATGGGTAAACAGCAAAGAAAACATGGGAGTAATGATTAATACAGCAGAAATAGAAGAAGATCACAATGATTATGGAGCACCAGATATAGATTCAACACCAGGAAACAATGTACCAGGAGAAGACGATATAGACGATGCACCAGTAATGTTAACAATAAAAACAGGTAGTGAAATAGTAATGTATATATCAATAGCTTTAGGAACAATATTAATAGTAACAACAGGAATAATAGTAATAAAGAAAAAAGTATTAGTTGATTAAATAAAAAAGATATATTTTGAATAAATTCAAGATATATCTTTTTTTTAACCTATTAAAAAATGGGACGGTCCTGGTAGAAAGATATGTAAAGACTATTGAAAAATATAAATAATCATGCAAGTTTTCTAACAATAATATCTCTTAAAATAGTAAAAGATATTACGGAATCAATAAAGCACATATACAAGTTTATTTGTAATAGAATATGCATAAAAATGTAATGAAACTGTAATAATGCCTAAAAGTGATAAAATCCGTAAAAAAGGCACATAAAATTACAAAACAAGCTAATTTGACTTATATTAATAAATAATTAAAATAAAAAGTAACATTGAAAATATGAAAGGAGAATTAACATGAAAAGAAAAGTGGGCCTAATAGTTTTATTTGTGACTTTGATTATAGTTACAATTATAAGCATATTACAATATAAAAAAACAACTACAAATAATAGTCAGTTAGCTGAGACAGAGGATAATTTATCTGGTACAGTTGTATTAGATAATGGAATAAAAAGGATAGATGTTACAACCAATAATCCTAAAGTAACTAATGGTCAAGATTATGGGAAAAGCGGTTTAGATATTATAAAAAAGGCGTCTGAATTGCTTGGAAAACCATATTCTTTTGGAGCAAAAGGCGGATATGCATATAGTTCAACACCAAGTGTATTAACTGCCAATAAAGTAACTGGTATAGATTGCTCTGGTCTGGTATGGTGGACATTGAGCTCATTAAAAATGCAAACAAGAGGATTTGGTTATAATAATCCCGTTCCGGTAGATACGACACATTGGCTTACAAATAAAAATCAATATTTTAGTGAGGTAAAAGCTTGGAAATTTGTAAATAATCAATGGACGGTAGCAGGACAAGGCTACGGATCAAGTGTTAAAAATGTTAATTTGCAAGTAAAAAGTGATACAAGTGATTGGAAAAATATAAATGTATTAAAAGTAAATGATCCAATAGCTTCAAATTTAAGATATTGGGAATATTATGGAAGTGATGGAAACAAAAGAGAATTACCAATGGGTACAATTATAGTATCATATGGTGAAGGTTTAGGAATGCAAGGACATGCTTGGATATATATAGGTAATTTAGGAAATAAATCACAAGCGATAGCTACATTAAAAGCAATGGGCATTAATATTAATGAAAGTTATGTAATAGATAAAGGAAATGGATGTACTCATTGGAGAATTGAAAGTGCTGGATCTGGTAGTGTTACTATAAACAATGGAGATCCTAATTATGGAGCAGTAAGTACACAAAATAATAAAAGAAAAGGAATTGGTCCAATATGGGCATTTCAAGTTGCAAATGATGTTTCAATTTCAGGTGATTATCATATAGCTGTATCAAAAAAAGATGCTGATACTTCAAATACTGTACTAGGTGATTATAGTGATGTATTAGCTGGTGCAGAGTTTAAAATTGAACAATTTAAAAACAATTCAAGCACTTCTACTGATTTATCAACAACAACTACTATAGCTGATAAGAAATCAGCCACACCAGTAGTGTTTGAGAAGAGTAAATCTAATAATGTTACAATAGATGATATTACAAAAGTAGATAAATATAAAATATATGAAAGCAAAGCTCCAGAAGGATATAAAAATAATAGTGGTCGAATTGAATTAGAAGTAACAAAGACAATAGTTAAAAATGCGACAACAAATGCATTGAAATACCAAATTTCAAATGTAAGAGTTCGTGCTGGTACATGGGCTAAAGATCTAAAGCCAAATTCAGGAAATAAAGTTCAAATTACATTAGGGTTAGAATCAATTGATACAGATGTTGCCACGCCTGGATATGTAATTGGTGTTGAAATAAGTGCGAATGCTATCACTGTAACATATAAAAATAATAAGGAAGAAAAAGATGTAAATGTTGCAATTAATAAGAAAGCAACGAATAATGCAAAAGCGACTGATGTAATGCTAAAATATTGGGTGTTTGATTCAGAAAGTGAAAGACCTACATCTGGTAATATGAAGGGAAGCATTTATAGTCAATATGCAATGCAAAATCCATTTACAATTGAAAAGATGAAAAGAGGAGATGTTAAATATGTATGGATTACGGAAAAAAGTAATAATGATCTTTATACAGATGGATTTTTTGATGTAACAGGAGAAAAAAATCAAAATATTGATTGTAGATACATTTTCATGAAAATTGTATGTGATACATCATCTGGAAGTATATTTGTAGCTTATCCAAATGATGAATATAAAATGTTATGTCAAATAACAAAAAGTGGCGAATTAGAATATCTATCGGAAGATTATGAAGATAATATATATACAGATAGCGATGGAAATACAAAACGCTATGTTGATGTTAATAATATAAATGTGGATAATAATTCAGATCCAGCTAATATAACTGTTCCAATTATAAATCCATATAATCCTGTTGAATATAATATAGGATTAGGTAAGAAATTGGCAAAAGGAAAATTAAGTGAATATGATTATCCAGAGAATTTGAATGATGTAAAAAAGGAATTTTCTGATACAACAAGTCTTGTAGAAGGGGCAAAATTCTCTGTAAAACAGTGTTTTTCAAATGGTGTAGGAAAAACAACTGAGTGGGTAGAAATTGGAGAAGGAACAGATGAAAAACTTGTAACAACTGAAAAAGAAAAATATACAAATATTACTGGAGGAGAAATAGATGATCCAACATATTTCCGTATTTGGTATAGGATACAAGAAAAAGAGCCTGCTAAAGGTGGAAAATTAAATGATAATGTATATTATGTATTAATTAATAATTATTTGAAAGCAAATATAGAATTGAAAAATATTACTGTTGACATATACAAAAATCCAACGCTAAATCCTGATACTGGACTTCCAAATTCAGAAGCAATATCTACGAAAATAGTAGAAGATGGTAACACATTTGTTTTAGATAAAGACGGCGGATTTATGGTGTATTATGGTAGCGAAGAAAATAATATACAATTTGTTATGGTTGATGAAAACAACACAAAGAAATACAATGTAAGTTTAGCAAAATTAAATAAAAAAGACTTTAATTTAGATGATTTAAAAGATGGTTCAATAAAAGAAAAATTGGTTAAAGATGTTACTTTTGAAGTTGAACAAAAAAGAGTTGAACAAAAAAAATCTGAAAATGGCAATGTGATTGAAAGTAATCAAAAATCAATAACAACCATTCAAGGAGATTACACATCAGCATATAAAGATGTAAGTGTAATTCCAGATGATTATGAAATATATACAATTAGGGAAAAAAGTGCGCCATCTGATTATGTAATATATAATAGACCAATAACAATGTTTGTGTATAATAACTTAGTTCAAGATGGTGAGGAAAGTTATTATGAACCAATATCTATGCTTGTATTTACTGATGCCGATGGTAATGGAATACCAGATTATGATGAACAAATTAGACTAAATTCAAGTAAGCATCCAAATAAAGCATTTGAATCATACGGAACAATAGATGACAGAGTATTTGCAATGATTGATGATACAGGAGATGAAAATGTAAATATTACATTAATATTAGCGGATGAAACATATGAAGGTTCATATAATATTAATATAGTAAAAAAAGAACTAAAAGATAACCAAGAAGATAATTATCAAAATGAAAATGCAAAATTCATTAGTACTCTTTCAGATGCTAAATATTCAGTACAACAATCATTAAATAATGATGAATATGATGAAGATGGTGAACCAATTATAAATAATTTACCTGATGTAACAACAACTAAAGATTCAGTAACTTCAATAGTAAATGATGTTGCTATAACAAATACAGATTATCCAGATACATATTGGATAAAAGAAAAAGAATCCCCTGCATCATATAATATAAATAAATTAAATTTAAAATTAGATATATATAAATATAAAAAAGATAACAAGTATACAATAAATCGTGTTGTTATTAAAGATGAAGATGTAATAAAGGGAGAAATATATCAAGGAGAGACTTTGTATATAAGTGATAAAATGACCTCAAATGAATATTTTGAATATTACATAGTAGCAGTTTCTTTAAAAGAAAATTCTGCAGGCGATTATACAATAGAGGTGACATGGAGGGATGATAAACCAACATATGATATTAATTTAGCAAAGACAAATGCAACAACAGGAGAAAATATTATACTTTCTGGAGTTGCAAGTGCAGACTTTAATATAAAATTATATTCTGATGATACCTTTACGGAATTGGCTGAATTTAAGGATAAAGATGGAGTTAATTTGAATGAAAAGGAAAAATATACAACAACAGATGGTGAAATAAAATTGAAAGATATAGTAATGCCAGATGTTAAAAGTGGTTCAATAACAAATTATCTAGCTATTACAGAAACTGCAATTACAGATCCATCATATAAGATGTTTGAAGGAACACTAATAATACCTATTACATTTACTCGTGAATCAAATGGAAAGCTTACACAAAGCAAAGGTGAAGCATATATAATTAACAATATTACTGAAAAACAAAAAATAGATGACAAAATAAATGGTGATGGAGAAGATGATAGTGAAAAAATAACAGTATTAGATATAGAAGATGTTATAACAGTTGTTGTTCCAAATCAAAAGTCAGGTGAGATATCATTACAATTAATAAAAGAAGGAAGTAATATTAAAGGTGAAACTGTTGTAAAATACTTAGATGGTGCTGAGTTTGAAGTATCTATTGATAATGTTGACGAAGAAGGTACTGTAATTAAAAATTTATATCGTAGTAATCCTACAGATATAACTGGGCAAAATAGTGAAAAGGGTAAAATTATTATAAATAATCTACCAATAAAAGTGAATGATATATTGAAGATTAATATTAAAGAGGTATCTCCTCCAGATGGATATATAATACCTGATAAATTAAAAGAGGGTATAACTTACACTGCAACAGTTGCAAATGATTTGTCCATAAACATAGATCATCCATATGATGATTCAATTTCTAGTGTACGAACATTATTTAATAAACGTATACTTGTATATGTAAATGATGAACAAGAAGAACATTCTGGAAAATATAAAATTAACTTTACTAAAAAGGGAGAAGATGAAAAAGTACTTGATGAAGTTACATTTAAAAGAACTGGAATGATAAATAATAATACTTCAACTTCAAATCCAACAAGTAACAAAAAAATTGACGAAAAAGATTTTAAAACTAATAGTGATGGTGTAATTTGTATAACAGATGAATTAGGAGAAGAGGCGAAAGACTATGAAGGTGAAAATGGCTTTGTAAAAGTACCAATTAAAGATTACAATTCTTCACCGGATGAATATGAAATAAGTGAAATTTATATGGGCAAACACGAAAATAGTTATGTAAAATTAAGCAAACCAATAAGTGTAAGCATAAGTAAAGGTCATATATCTAATGAAAATAGAGCATATGCTAATAGAATTACACTAAGTATAGATAAAGATGATACTAACAAAGATTATGTTGAAATTAATTTATTAACTAATAAATATAGAAAATGGACAGGAGCATATGGTGATTTTGAAAGTGTTGCAGAGCAAGATTACAACCAAGGAACAGAAATATCAATAGATGTTCAAGATGTAAATGGTTTAAATTATAAAATATTGGTTAGTGGTACTGGAAGTACAGATTGTAGTGAAATTACATATTCAATAGTAGTTGTTAATCCAAGACAACCTACACCAAGCAAATACAAAGTAAATATTAAAAAAGTTGGAACAGATGGAACAGCACTTAATGACATAACATTTGCTAGAACAGCAAATTTAAATGTTGATAACCAAACTGAAACAGCTGAAAAAACAGTTAATACTAATATGGATAAAACAGCAAATGGAGGATATGCTAGTGTAACTAAAGATGTAGAAACAACAGGTAGTGAGTTAATAACAGTATCAAAAGAAAATTATGAGAAAAAAGATACATATACGATTAAGGAAGACGACTTAGGTTCATATGAAGGTGTATATAGTAAATATCCATATGATATAAATCTAGTTATAGAAAAGAAGTATGAAGACTATACTGCAGGTGTAGATAAAGCTATATTGACAATTAATAATGAGACAAGGGAAATTAATATATCAAATATTACAGAGCAAAAAATTACCGTAACAGATGATAATGGGGAAAATCTTGATGTAACAATGAATGCAAGTATAGAGAATAATGAAATAACAATTACATTGACAATTGAAAATTCAGAGCTTACATCAGTTCCTGTTGAAAAACGTTGGGTAGATGGCAATGATGAAAACAATTTAAGACCAGATTCAATAAATGTAGAATTAAAATACAAAAAAGATGGTAATTTTGTAAAATATGAAAAAGATGGTGTAGAAAATCCGGTAACATTAAATTCAAATAACAATTGGAAATATACATGGGAAAAATTACCTAAAAATATAAATGGGAAAGTGGCCGAATATACTGTAGAAGAAACTTTAGTTCCATCAGGTTATACAGTAAATACAACAACTGAAGGTGACGTAATAGTATTAACAAATAACCATACTGTAACAGAAGTAGTTGCTAAATCAAAACAATGGGAAAATGTAGCAAATGCTAATTTATACAGAGTTGATATGGAATTATACAAAAAGGGTGAAACAATAAAAATTGGAGATACAAAATCTGTAATTGGTAATGATATGGCATCATGGAGAAATTGTGAAAAATACGATAAAAATGGAAATCTAATAGAATATGTTGTAAAAGAAACAAAAGCATACTATAGAACAGATGAAAATTCAGAAAAATGGATTGAGCTTGAAGAAGGTAAAGATTATGTAGCTATTGAAGAAAAGGATGTGTTTTTAAATATATTAAATACACCTGGAAAATATAAAGTAATGCTTTCAAAAATTGATAAAGATAGTAAACAAGCAATAGCCGGAGTAACATTTAATGTAAATGACATAGTTACAAATCCGACTGAAAACAATGGTATAACATATGTAAATGGTGAAGATGGAAATCCACTCGAAGTTAATATTGACAAAAATAATGTTGATGAAGTTGATACATATGAAATAAAAGAAATAAATACAAATGATGAATATTATAAAATAAATGGTTCATTAACAGTAAATGTCACAAAGAAAAAAATTATAGAAGGTAATAATATTACATATAAATTAAATACTGTTTATTTTGAGGATGGAACAATCGATGATAATGGAGTAGCTAAAAAGACTGTAAAATTAGAAAACGATGAAACAGCAGAAGTAACTGCAGAAATAGTTAATAATACTGTAAGAATAACAATTCCAAATGAAAAGAAGAAAGGTACGTATTCTTTAAAAATAATAAAATACAAAAAAGAAACAACAACAGCTGTGGCAGGAGCAAAATTTAATCTAATTGGTGGAAATATTGGAAGTCTTCAATTAGAAAAAGGTGGTAAGCCATTATCAGAAGAAAATTATAGTGAAATTGTTACATCAACAGAACCTGTGGCAATTTGGAATGATGTTATAAATATAAGAGATATTGCTACACCAGATACATTTACTTTAAAAGAAGCTGATGTTGGTGAAAATAATACAGATATGTTTGTAGGATTTACAGAGCCAATTAAAATTACTATTAATAAAAATAATAATTATAATGTTGAAAGCATAGGTTTAGCAGTTGGTGATAAAGAAGCAACTGAACAAAATGGAAAACTTGTATTTAACAAATCAATACATAATCAAAAAGTAAAAGCAATGTTATCATTTGATAAGTCTACAAATACATTAATACTTGAAGTTGAAAATCCTGAAAAGTATGGTTCATTTGATTTTAACTTAGTAAAATACATAAAAGGAACAACAACTCCTCTAGATGGAGCAGGATTTAAAATTAAAATTGTAAATAAAGAAACTAATGAGTTTGTTAGAGATGGCGAAGGAAATGCTATTGATGGAACAAAAGAAATTTTTGTAGAAAATGGTAAAATATTAATTGAAAATATTAATATTGCTAAAGCAGGAATAACATATGAAGTAACAATAGAAGAAACAACAGTTCCTGAGGGATATCTTGGATTAGATGGACCAATAACATTTACAGCTGTTTCAGAAACAAATGCTGATGGAGAAACATATAGTTTAAAACCAAGTGAACCTACAACAATAGCAAATGCAAAATTGGTTGAGGTTAAGGAAGATGAAATATTAGTTGAAGCAGAAAATAGAGTAGAGCCTACAATTCATAAAGGTGTAAAAGATGTAGAAAATCAAAGCTCTGGATATTATAATGAAATAACTGGCGATACATATGAAAGTGAAGAAGATGCTAAAAAGGTATTACATGATTGGGTAATAAATACATCATTACCAAATGGTGTAGAGGACTATTCTATTTATGAAATATCAGATAAAATAGACGATAGATTGACATATGAAGGAATTGCTTCTGTAAAAATTATAGAGGAAAAAAATACAGTTGCTGATTTAGTTGAAGGAACAGATTATAAAGTAGTATATGATGAAGCATCTAAAATGTTAAAAATAACATTTATAGGACAAGATCAAGCTTTATCTGAAACATTAAAACAAAATATTGGTAAAACAATAGAAGTAAGATTTAATACTAAATTTGCGTTAGATGATAATGGAAATATAATAGCATTAAATCAATCTGTACCAAACCAAGCAACATTAACATATGGAAATGGAAGCACAGTTGAATCAGAAAAACCAGAGGTTCATACAGGTGGAGTTGGATTGTTTAAATATGATAAAAAAACAGGAAAAGCTTTATCAGGTGCACACTTTAAAATAGCAACAAGTAAAGAAAATGCTGAAAATAAGGTGTTCTTAAAAGATACTGAAGGAAATGATGTTGAGGCAATATCTGGCGAAGATGGTGTTGCAGAATTCACAGGATTGGAATTCGGTGAAGATGCATTAAATAAAGTTGAATATAAAGTAAATGATGAAATAACTGGAGCTGAAGTATATAAATATGATTGGGAGAAAGTTCAAACAACATATTATATAGTTGAAACAGAATCACCAGAAGGATATATGCTATTAGAAGAGCCGATAGAGGCAATTGTAAAAAAAGATAATTACAATATAGAAGATATAACATCATTAATTCAAGTAGGAAACCAATCAAACAAATTTGATTTAAAGCTACGCAAATGGGTAACACAAGCAATTGTAATAGAAAATGGAAAAACCGTATACACAGAAACAGGACATAAAGCAGAAGACGAACCAGAAGAAGTAGTAAAAGTTGATTTAAGAAAAAGTAAATTAGAAGATGTAGTTGTTAAGTTTAAATATAGTATTCGTGTAACAAATGAGGGAGAAATTGCTGGAGAAGCAACTGAAATAAGAGATGATAAACCAGATGGACTAATTTTTGTACAAGATGATAACCCAGATTGGAGATATGAAAATGGTGATATAATAACTGATAAACTTGCAGGAACTACATTACAACCAGGAGAAAGTGCAGAAGTTGAAATATTATTAACCTGGGATAATAGTGAAGATAACATGGGTACAATGATAAATAGAGCAGAAATTCAAAAAGACCATAACGATTACGGAGTACCAGACATAGATTCAACACCAGGAAATAGAGTACCAGGTGAAGATGATATAGATGATGCACCAGTAATGATAACAGTAAAAACAGGAACAGATTATATAATATACTCATCTATATTACTAGGAGCTATTGCAATTATCACAGCAGGTGGTGTACTTATTAAGAAAAAAGTAATGAAAAGAATATAAAAACAGCATACTTGATTAAAAATAAGGAATTCATAAAAGAATTCCTTATTTTGCTTAACTTCAAAGGTAAACTATGTGTTATATGAGAAAATTATTAGAAAATAGCTGTAAATCAACTTCCCCTAGACAATAAACATTTGAATAATAAAGGTAAAAAAGTATACAAAAGTAACAAAAAAGTAATAAAAATGTAATAAATGGTGAAATATAAAGAATCCCTAAAAGAAATGCAAAAAAAATCGTTAATTTGTAATTTGATTTATAAAAATAAATTATTAAAATGAACATAAGAATTATAAATTTGAAAGGAGAAAATTATGAAAGGAAAAGCAGTAGTACAAAAAAAGAAGTTTTTTATATTTGGAATAGTGGCTATATTAATATTAGGTATAATGACTTCATATATATATATTAATTATAATAATAGTAGCAATCTAAGAAGTAAATATAATAAAGCAACTTTAAATAGTTCTTATGATCCATCAGGAATGAATATAAGTGCTGATGATATAGTAAAAAAAGCGGTTGAATTAGGAAACAATACTAGCACTAGCAAAAGATATCCTGCAGGTTGTATTGGATTCGTTAACGAGGTAATAAAAGGAGTTCAACCAAATAGTAGTTTACAAAATGGTTGCTCTGGATGGGGAAATAATTCAAAAATTAATGGAATATCTGCTACGAGGGCAATGTATGCATCTGCAAGAAATATTATGAATGGGAGTTCATGGTATAATTCATTAGGTATGGATGCAAATAGCTTGCAAATAGGAGATATAATAATAGGTGATGGTCATGCAATGATATATTTAGGGCAAGCTAGTAGTTATGGTGAATTAAATAAAAATTTACAAGCACAATATGGTGTTCAATTTTCTGGTTTAAATGATTGGACTGCAAATAGTGGATCTTATTATAGGGATTACCTTAATAAACCAGGACATACAACTGTTGGATGTACATATTGGACAATAGATGTAAATGGAAATCGTGGATATGCCAGAGTTGAGAATTATAGTTGGACTGATACATCAGGAAGTGCTGGAAGTTGGAATTTAAATAATATGAAAGTATATAGATTTAAAAATCCAGAAGGAAGCTATCATGTTAACTTAGGAAAGAAAAGTAGTGAAAATTTAAGTGATGGAGCTTTTATCGGAGGAATAACATTTAATGTAAAACAAACTATAGAAGGAGAATCAACTAAAGAATTGTCACCAGTAACAAACGCAGGAAGAGTTAAAAACATAACTGATGAAGTAACTATATCAAGCATAAATGGTTATGATAACTATATATTTGCTGAGTCTGATTCACCCGGATATATAAAGAGAGAAGGTGCATATGGTGTTAATGTATATAAAAAATTATCAGGTAATAAATATACAATAGATTATATAAAATACTATTCTGGAAGTAATGAAACTTATAAAAGTCAAAACATTAAATTAGGAGAAACATATTATATATTAGAAAATAGAGATGCTAAAAAAAGTTCTGAGGCTACAACAGAAGAAAAGAAGAATTCTATAGCAGAAATTTCACTATCTGAAAATGGAGGGGCATTTTCATATATTGGAATAAACAAACCAATAACGGGAAATTATCATTTAAATATTGTAAAGAAACCTTCTGATGATGGAAATGATTTTAGTACTGATGATAGTGTAAAATATAGTGAAGGATTAGGTAATGCATGGTTTTCAATAAAACAAGAAAGTGTAAATGGAAAAGCAAGTAATCAATATGCATATACAAACAGTACAAATGGACAAAAAGATAGTAATGGAAATCTTGTTGCAGTTACAAAAGATAAAGAAAAAAGCTTATTAAAATTTGAAAATTATGCAAGTGGTGTTGTACCAATAGAAAATATGAATGATGATTATTATACTATAAGAGAAGTTAAATCACCGGATGGATATATACTTGATAAAGATTGGGTAATTGGATTAACTGTTATTAAAGGTGAATATACAGATAATAATGTAAAAAAATATGGAATAAAGGCAATTAAATTAACAGGTGGAGGAAATTGGGCTGCAAATGGTACAACAATACAAAGAGATTCTTCAGAAAAAAGCACTTGGGTGAAAATTGCTGATGATGGTACAGTAATTAATAAAAACGGAGACTTTTTAATTGTTGAAAAAAATTATAAATTAGCAATTGAATTTAATGAAAATTCTATAACAATAACATGGAAAAATCCGCCAATATCAGGTTCATACAATATGAAAATAATCAAGAAGGATGAGACTTCATCAGATTGGCAAGAAAAAGAGACAACAACAAATGGAAGCTTGTCAGGAGCTAAATTCTCAGTACGACAATTATTATTAGGAAAAACATGGGATGAGATATATAACGAAAACAAAAATAGTGGTTCAAATAAAATAGATATGGAGAAATTATGGGAAAATAATAGCTCTAAAGAAACAACACAAGCACTTCCAACTTCACAAACAGATTGGACTGATATATACAAAAATCCAGTACAAATAACAAAAGATAATTGTAGTTATGTTGATTTATATAGAATTGAAGAAACAGTAGCTCCAAAAGGCTATTCTGGAAATAATAATATTATGTATTTAGCTGTTACAAAAAAGAAAAATTCAGATGGCACAAAATATGTAATCGATACAGTTGATTTATTATCAATTTATGGTGATAAATTAAACAAGACAATAGGAGATACTCTTATTGTAGATAGTAATAATGGTAAAAAATATATAATACATAAAAATTGGAAATTTGCAATTGCATATGATGAAACAGCAATATATATAACTTATACAAATCCACCAATTAATGGTAAATATAATATAAAAATAGTAAAAAAAGATGAAAACTCTGATTGGAAAGATACCGTAGTCAGTGTAAAAGATGGAATAGCAAATGCTAAATTTAAAGCTGAACAGATTTTATCATTAGATAGTAATGCTGTAAATCAAAATAAAGATACAAGTAAGCTATTTAAAGATAATGAAGGAAAACAAAATTATAATGCAAAAACGATAACGACAAAGGTAAATGATTGGGAATCTGTTTATGACAATGTCGATATAAATAAAGATAATGTTGATTTAATTGATATGTATGCAATAACTGAAACAGATGCTCCTACAGGATATAATAAAAATAATAATCCAATGTATTTAAAAGTAACTAAAAAGCTTTCAAAAGATTATAGTGGAAATGATACATATGTAATTAAAGATGTAAAATTAATTTCTGCAACAGGACAGGAAGTTAAGGAAAGTGATAATGGAATAATATCTACCTCAAAAGATTCTAATAAATATTGGATAGATACAAACTTCAAGTACAAAGTAGTATATAATGATACATTTATATATGTAGTATATACAGATCCACCAGTAGATGGATCATATAAAATGAAAATGGTAAAAAGAGATATAAGCCAAACTACAGATGAAGAGAGCAGTTTATCTAAAGCTCAATTTACTATAAAACAATATTTAAATAGAGAAAATAATGAAAATAAAATATATGATTCAGAAGATAACTATGGATATACAAGTGGTAATTCAAGTAAAAAAATAGTAGAGCTAGAAAAAAGTAAAAAACAAGATATTTACTATGGTGATTCATCTACTATTGCTATAAGCGATACTGGGAAGATTGATGCATATCTAATAGAAGAAACAAATCCACCAGAAGGATATGAAAAATCTGATTTAAAGGTATTAATACAAGTACACAAAAAAGAGGCTGAAATTCAAGGTAAGAAACAATATGTAATTGAAAATATTGATGTAATTACAAGAAAAGGTGATTCCAAAAACTATATAAGTAAAATGGAAGGTATTACCAAGTTGATGATTAGAAAAGATGGAAATGCAACAAATTCTGCAGAAGATGCTATTATAACAATATCTGCATCTGAAAATTTGATAGATGTTGCATGGAAAGATTATCCAACTGGAGAATATAAGATCAAAGCTAAAAAAGTTAGTTCAAATGGAAATTTAACTGGAGCAACATTTTCTTTAACAGAGCAAAATAAACAAGAGAACCTATTTGATGACGGAGGAGCTGTAAATAAATATGGAAATACAAGTACATATACCAGAGGAATATCAAGAGACAGCTTAAATAAAGTAGACAAATATACACTTACAGAAACAAAAGCTCCAGATGGATATTTAAAATTAAAAAATCCTCTTACAATTGAAATTAGCAAAAAGAAAACAGTTTCAAATAATAAAACCGAATATGTTATTGATAAAATTACGTTAACAAGTTTAGATAGTAATGATAAAACTGGTACAATAGATGTAGAAAAAAATAAATTATTAACATTAAAGGGTGTATTATTAGATGATAATGTTACAACTGTCGACATAACTTTAGAAGTTACAAGCACAGGAAGTATTACTATAAAAGTAGAAAATAAATCTGTAAGCGGTGATTATAACTATTTTATTCATAAAAATGTTGATGGAGGATCACCAAATGGTATTGAGTTTAAAGTTACAGGAACATATAATGGAACTTTAACTGCAAAAGATAATGGTGATACAGAAACTAGATCAATAGCAATTACAAAAGATAACATAAATACAAATGATGAATTAACAATTGAGGAAAATACAAATGATAGTGATATTCTTGGTCTAAAAAATAAAATTAAATTAACAATTAAAAAAGATATTGATTCAAATAGTAATAAGTATAGAATATCACATATATTAGTTGAAGAGCTTAATACACAAAACAAAGCAGAGAAGGATATTAGCAAAACAGAATCTACAGTTATTACATTAGATAATGTTGTTATTGCAAATAGTACATATAGTGAAAAATCAAGTATTGAAATAAGAGTTGATTTAGACAATGATGGAAAACAGACAATAAAAATAACTGTTAATAATAAAAAGGTACAACCTAAAAATTATACTTTTAGAATTAAAAAAGTAGATTTAAATAATAAACCAATTACAGGTAGAAAATTTAATGTTTATAAAATAAACAATGATAATACAAGAACACAAATTGCTGACCATATTGAAACTGTAGCTGAAGGAAATGATGCAATTGCTAAAATTAACAAAGAATTTTTATTAGATAGTAGTATAGCAGATAGATATGCAATACAAGAAGTTTATGATGATAACAACAATGACTGGATAAAAATTGAAAATTATGAATGGATATTAAGTATTAATAAAACAGGAAGCAATCTTTCTACATATAAACTTGCAACACCTACATTAAAAGTTTCTAAGATTGAGGGAAAAGAAGATGATGCTACTCAATTAAAAATTGCTAATACTGCTACTGTAAGTGCAACTGATAATACAGTTACAATTATAATTGATAACCAAAAAGACGAAGAATTTAATTTTAAAGTTAAGAAAGTTAAATTAGATGGTAGTGAGTTAAATGGTAGTAAATTTACAATTGTAAGGGAGGCAACAACATATCATAAAGAAGAAAAAATTACAAATGTTGAACCAAATACAAGTCAAATTACAACAGATAAGATAAATCAAAATGAAATATTTACATTTAAGATTTATGAAGATGAATCAGTAAGTGGATATGAGAATTTATTTATACATGATGAAAATACGCAAGGATATTTAGAAGTTAAAATAAGAGTAGGCTCTAATGGTAGTGTTTCAAAATATGGTAGCTTAAGGTGGGTTAATGCTGTTCCTGAAAAAGATAAAATATTAGCAAAATATTTTGCAGAAACAGGTAAAAGTGATGTTGTAGAAATTAATAATAAAGATGTAATAATAAACTTACCAAATATTTCAAGTACAACATCAACAGGATTGTCACTTAATAAACATTCATATGGAAATAAAAGTGATAAACTAGCAGGCGCAACATTTACTGTAAGAAAAGCAGCGTCTACTGGAAATGTAACTGAAGTATCAACATTAATAAAACTTTTAAATAATTATGGTAAGGACTTAAATGGATTTACTTCGTCAGATTCTGAGGATTCTGCTATTGATAATTTAGATGATGCAGTTGTTGATACAACTTATATATATGAAATTACTGAAACAGGAGATTTAAAATTCCATGATAAGAAAATAGAAAAAGCAATTGTTAGAATATATGTAAAAGAAGATAAGACAACAGAGGCATCAATTGCAGCGGTTAAATTGAAAAATAGTAGTGGATATTCTGCATATTCGGAAAATGCTGATTACGCAGATAGAGTATCTTTGGATTCATTAAGTGGAAATAACTATAAAATTAATTGGGCAAATGATAAAGCATATGTTATACAACTTTTGAAGAAACAATTAGAAACAGATGATATTCCTGATAATTGGGAGACTTTAACAGGTATAAGTGCAAACTTTACAATAAAACAAGTATCACCTACAGAAGTTACATTAAAAAATAATGAAAAGTTAGGTGATTATACAATAGTAAATAGTGAGGCTAAATTAACTGAATATAAATATACAATTGAAGAAACAGAGGCAAGTGATGGATTTCAAAACTTGTTTAAAGATAAAATAATTACATTAACAGTTAATTTGAATAGTGATGGAACTATTAATGAAGGAAATACAAAAATAAAGATATCTAATTGTAGTTCTTCTGGTCACGAAAAATGGTTAATGAAATATATTAAATTAGAAGTTGAAGACAATAACTTGAAAATTTATATATTAAATCCAAAAGATAAATTAGGATTGAAATTATTAAAAACAAGTGGAAATTCTGGAGACGGAATTGAGGGTGTTACATTTTCAGTAAGTGGTACTGGAAGCAATGGTCAATATGTAGGAATGGGAACATATACTACAGATAAATCTGGAACATTTACAATTGATAATATAGATATATTAGATCGTAAAAGCTATTTCAATTTTGTTGAAGAGAGTGTACCAGAAGGTGTAACAAAATTGGAAAATTCTACAATTATGCTTACAGTAAATGCAGAAGGAATTACATCACCATCACAAATTACAAAAGATAATTTATCTATAGCTATTCAGATGACTGGGGCTGGTGGAACAAATAAACTAGAAGGATTAGATGTAGATTTCATCGGTGGAAATATAGTTGTAACTGTACCAAATCCTACAAGAGAAATGTTCTTTAATGTCGTAAAAAATGACAACAATGGTAATAGAATAAGAGGATGCATTACAGATGATGATGGAAATGTTATTAGTGGTGTAAAACTTAGAATAGATAAACAAGAAGCAAATAGTAATTCATCTACACTATATTCTGGACTTATTTCAGAAGGTGTTTGGAATGAAGACTATACATCAATAAAAGCAAACACTGAATATATTTATACAGTTCGCGAACTTGCTACTAAAAGAGGATATATAAATGTTTTAAGCGGATATATTATTAAATTACATTTAAAAACAGATGCAAATGCAAAAATTAAAGAAATAAATCCAACTCATTTGGATCAATCTGATGGAAATTCATATTATGAGATAGTAAAATTGGGAACTTCAAAATATTCGTTAGATGAAGTATTAAGTATGATATCTTTTAAATTAGAAGATATAACTGAAAAAGTACAAAGTGTTTCAATAGCAATTGTGAACCCAGTTGGATATAGAATACAATTAAATAAAACAGATTTGAATGGAAATCCTGTAAAGGCAGTATTGGAAGCTAAGAATATTAGTGATGAATCAGTAAGAGCTGTGTATACTAGAAATGAATCTACTGCAGGATCTGCTATGATATACTTAAAAAATGGTGAAGAACATAATTGGCAAATAAAAGAATTAAGTGTAAGTTCTCCATATGTAAATATATTAAAAGATAAAGTTATAAATGTAACAACAAAATGGGAAGATGAAGCTTTAACAGTAACCAAGTGGGATATTGATGGAGATTCAAATTCTGAATATAAAAAATATGTTGATGTAGTTACTGAAAAAATAGATGAAGTTTGGACAATAAATGTAACAATTAAAGATCCTATAAAAGTTAAAGTAAGATTGCGTAAAGTTGGAGCAAATAATGAAGATTTATCTGGTGCAACTTTGACATTAAAAAGTTCACAAACTTCACAAACTACAGAAATAAAAGATGGAAATTCGGTATCTGATTATTTGGAAGAAGAAATATCTTTACTTTCAGGTAATAAACCAAACGATTTTGGATTTGAAGTGACAGAATCTAATACAACATCTGGACATATAAATGTATTAAAGAATAAAATATTATATTTAAGATTTGTAATAAATGAGAAGTCACAAATAAGTTTAGGTGCAAGTTTTGTTATTAATCAAGAAAATGGAACGCAAGGTAAATTAAGTAGTGAATATTATTGGTATGATGTAAGCAAAGATTCAGATGGAAGTATGTTGATTGATATAACAATTAAAAATCCTATGAAATATAAATTCAAAGTTAATAAGGTTGATGCAGATGGAAATCCACTTGAAGGTGCACAAATTAAGATAAATAGTAGTTTATCAGGTGATCATTATATAGATGGAAAATCTAGTATAGAATTTATTGAAGAAGAAGGAGTTAGTGAAGGACAATTAGTACCATACTATATTACTGAAATTAATACCGTTGGAGAAGGTACATCAGCTGAAACACCATATGTAAATAGATTAGGAAATAATAGAATTTTCGTATTAGTAAGAGTAGATAGTGATGGAAATGTTGAAATAGAGAATGCAGTAGGACAAATAACAAACCCTGATAATTCAGTATCTAATGTACCACTTTCATTATTCGGTGTTATACAATTAACTACGACAACTGATGAAGAGGGAATAAAAACAGTGGGTATCCAACTTGAAAACCCTACAAGTATGAAATTTGAATTAACTAAAAAACAAGCAGGAACAAATGGAAAAGCAATTGAAGGCGTAGAGTTTAGAGTAGAAGATTCACAAGGAAATAGAGAAGGAACAACAAATGAAAAAGGTATATATAGTTTTAAAGAATCTAACTTAAAATCTGGAGATTATACATTTAAGATTAAAGAAACAAAAACTGCTAATGATAAATATGTAAATATATTAGAAAATAGTTATATTCAAGTAACAGTTCACTTGTCAGCAGATGGAAATTTGACATTTAAAGATGAGAATAAGAAATTTACAATGTATAATTCAGATGGAACTACAGTTACTGATAAAGAAAAGCTAGATTTATTTACTAAATATATTGATGTTAAAATAGATAAAACATCGAAACTAAATGTTTTAAAGGTTGAAATTAAAAACCCAGTAAAATTAGCATTAGAAATTGAAAAAAATCAAACTGATGGTAGTGGAATTGATGGAGCTGAATTTACTATTTATGATGGAATATCTAATAAGAAATTTACAGATGTAACTAAAGACAATGGATTTATAAGAGTTGAAAACGATATTGTTGATCCAGGTATCTACAAATATGAGGTTAGAGAAATTAAATCAGCATCTAAAAAGTACACTAATATAATGGAAAAATGTAAAATCGTTTTATGGGTAAAAGTAAATCCAAATGGTGATATAGAATTAGTTGATAAAAATGGAAAATCATTTAAAGCAGGTGTAGAAAAATATTATATTTATGACTTACAAGATAATGATATTTCTGATACAACTCAGGGAAAATTAATTATGGAGGACATCGAAATAAGCTCAAATTCAAATCAACAGGAAATATATATTTCTGTTGAAAACCCAACAAATATTAAATTGGATCTTATTAAAAAAGATACAGAGCAAGGTGATATAACTGGTTCAGTGTTCGTTGTATTTAGAGGAGATGAATGTGTATTTGGTCCAGGAACTGTATCTAATGATGATATTGAACTTAATGAGTTAAATTTATCAGAAGGTGATTATGATTATTATATTACAGAAGCTTTTTCTGGAAATTATTACAAATATGTAAATAACATAGGAGACAAATTTATAAAAGTTTCTGTTAGAGTGAAAGCTAATGGAACTGTTCAAATAATAGACGGAGAATCTAATATTAAACCAGGATATTTTGAAATATATGAAGGTTCTGTTGATGATGTATCATCTGCTAAACTTATAGATAGAAGTGATGATATATATAGTTATGTTAAAGATGTAAATGTAGAAAAAGATGCAGATGATGTTAATATTGTTAAAGTAACAATTGAAAATCCAACAGTATATAACTTTGATATAACAAAATACGATGCTGCTAAAAACTCAATCAATGGTAGTAAATTTACAGCTTATAGAGAAGATGAAGATGGTAATATAACAATGGTATTAAATAATGAAGAGCCTCATTCTATTACAGAATCTCCTATGAAAGCTGGAAAATACATTTATTATATTGCTGAAACAAAATCACCAGGTACACAATATGAAAATATATTATCTGGAGAGTATATTAAAGTATATGTAAAACTTGATGGAGATGGAAAGTTACATCTTACAAATAGTAAATTCCAAGATACAGAAGGATATTTTGAAACTTATAAAGGAGACATCAATACAAGAGATGGTCAAAAAGTAGAGAATAGTGGATTTGTAAAAGTTGATGTTCCAGATCCTATGGGTAATATAAGATATACATTGAGAATAACTGTAGAGAACCCAGTACAATACAATGTGGATATAATTAAAAAGGATTCAGATGGAAATTCATTGGATAATGCAAACTTTACAGCTAAGAGACAAAAAGTTACAGAAAATAAAATTGAAAAAGTATTTAATGGAACTGTTAGCAATGGAATAGAAATTAATGAAAAATCTATGACTGCTGGAAATTATATTTACTACTTTACTGAAAATAGTACACCAGGTGCTCAATATAATAATGTATTAGAAGGAATGTATATTAAAATTTACTTTAAATTAGATGGTGATGGAACAATTACTATAACAGATAGTAATTTTGAAAAACGAGATTCATATTTTGAATTACGTGAAGGTAGTATTGATGATCCAAAAGATTCAGATGAAATTTGCGGAACTGGAGGCGGTAAATATTATGGATTGTTTAGTGTAAATGTTGTAAAAAGCAATAGTATATACACAATTCAAGTTACTGTTGTAAATCCGGTTGATTATAAAGTCTTATTAAATAAGAAGGTATATGGTACAGGTGATAATGATTATTTATCTGGAGCAAACTTTACAATAATAAGTACTAGATATGGAACTGAATATACTGATAATACTGATGATAACGGAAATATAGGATTTACAGAAGAGGCTGTTAAAGCAGGTATATATAAATACATAATTAGAGAAAACTCAACACCTGGAGACGAATTTGTAAATATATTAGAAGGTAAAGAAATTCATGTATATGTAAAAGTAAACGGAGATGGAACCATAAATATAATAACAAAAGATGGTCAAGTAAATTCGAATGCATATTATGTATATGATATTCAAAGCCAAGAAGAAATTTCATTAACTGATGAAATTCAAAAATGTGTAAGTGTTGGTACATCTAAAAATAATGGAATATCACAATTGGATATAAAAGTTAAAAACCCACAGAAATATAAATTCTCTTTAGTTAAAAAAGACAAAGATACTAATGAAGCTATGAATGGTGTTAAATTTAAATTGAAGGTTGTAGATACAAGTTCATCTACTAGGGCAACATTAAAAGATGCTAACACATTTAAAGAGATAAATACAGATGCTCTTGAAACAAAAAATGTAGATGGAGTTGATGGTGTAATTTCTTTAGACAATTTATTAATTGAAAAAGCAGGTACATATAACTTTATTCTACATGAGGAATCAACTGATGGAATATTTGATTGGTTATATAAATCTCATAGATCAGATATTGTAATTAAAGTAACATTTGCTATTGAAGATGGAAAATATATTATTAAAAGTGCTGAGACGACAGTTGGAAAAACATATGTATCTGGATTAAGTTTCGAAACAGGAATTGAAACAGGAATTACAAACGAAAGAATTAAAGGTAAATACAGCTTAATATTAAACAAAGTTGATAGCTATACAGGAAAGAACTTAGATGGTGCAGTATTTGATATAACTGTTGAAAAAGATGGCAAAGAGCATAAATTATATAAATCTACAAATGATGTAAATTCTATGGAACAAATTTTACCAGCAAATAATGTTGTTGTAAAAGATGGAAAATTAGAGATTAAAGATATTAGAATTGAAGAGGTTAAAAGAAATAGACAAGAAGTTTATACAATTATATTAACTGAAAAAACAGCACCAAAGGGATACATGCTATTAGACAAACCAATAAAACTAAAGATAACAACAAATACAACAGGAGAGAATGATGATGAAAAATATATTGTAGAGTCTGTTGAATTGATTGAAGATGGAAATCACGGATTAGTTACAATGAATTATGATGAAAATAAAATTGAAATAACAGCTAAGAATGAATACTTTGATTTATCATTAAGAAAATCAATTACATCCGTAGAGTACCCAGATAAAGAAGATTCAAAAATAACAGAAGATGAAACAAAAAATAGAGTACCAAATGTAGTAACAGATGATTTATTAGCAGATAGATCAACGACAGCAATATATAATCATGATAAAAATCCTGTAAGAGTATATAAGGGACAAGATGTTATATATACTTTAAGAGTGTATAATGAAGGGGAAATTGATGGATACGCTCAAGAAGTAACAGATCATTTACCAGAAGGGTTAGAATTTGTAGATGATGAATTTAATCGTAATAATGGATGGTATTTAGATGAAAAAGATTTGACAAACAGAACTGTTAAAACTACAAATTTATCAAAAGAGTATGGTGTAAATAATGGAATTGACAATTTAATAAAAGCAAAAGATAAAGTAACTGGAGTATTAGATTATAAAGAAATTCAAATTAAATGTAGAGTTTCTAACGAAGCTAAAGCAAAAACTATATTAACCAATATAGCAGAAATAAGCTTAAGCAAAGCAGAAAACAGAACTAGTGAAACTGTAGATAGAGACTCTGTAGCAAATAATGTTAAAGTTCCAGATACAGCTGAGGGAATGTCTAAGTATAAAGATGATGAGTTATCAAAATCTTATGTACCAGGACAAGAAGATGATGATGATTTTGAGAAAGTAATAGTTGAAGAATTTGACTTAGCTTTAAGAAAATATATCACAGCTGTAAATGGTGAGGAAATGTTAAGAGAAAATCAAAATACAGAAGATAAAAACGATAATGAAACAGCTGATTCTGATGATGAAAATTCAAATATTGATGATGTAAAATATGCAAGAGAACCAATAGTAAATGTTAGTGCGTTGAAGGATGGTTCTAGCACAACAGCAACATATACTCATCCAAAAGATCCAGTGGAAGTTTCTGTAGATGATATAGTTAGATATACAATATCTGTTTATAATGAAGGAACTGTATCAGGATATGCATCATTGATTAAAGATGATATACCTGAAGGATTAGAATTTGTAAAAGATAGTGAAGTAAATAAAGAATTTAGATGGAAATTAGTAGATGAAAATGATGAAGAAACAGATGATGTAACAAAGGCAAAATATATTGTAAGTGATTATTTATCAAAAGAAAATGGTGATGATAACTTATTAAATGCCTTTAACGGAACAAAATTAGATACAAAATATGTACAAGTAGAATTCAGAGTAATATGTAAACAAGATTATCCAAAAATAATCGAAAATCAAGCGCAAATATCTGATGATACAGATGAAACTGGCAAACCAGTAACAGATAGAGATTCAACACCAAATGAATGGAAAGGTGAAGATGATGAAGATGTAGAATATGTTAAAGTAACATATATGGACTTAGCATTACGTAAATTTATTACAGGAGTAAATAAAGAAGAAGTAACAAGCAGAATTCCACAAGTAGATGCAACAGCATTAATTAATGAAACAGGAACAACAGCAACATATACTCATCCAAAAGATCCAGTATTAGTACATACAAATGATATAGTTACATACACAATAAGAGTTTACAACGAAGGTAGTAAAGATGGATATGCAACAGGAATAAAAGATGATATACCTGAAGGTTTGGAATATTTACCAGACAATGAAATTAATCAAGAGTATGAGTGGAAATTAGTAGATGAAAATGATAATGAAGTTACAGATGTATCAAAAGCAAAATATGTAGTTACAAATTATTTATCAAAGGAAAATGAAACAAAAGATAGACAAAACTTAATGAAGGCTTTTGATAAAGAAACAATGACTACACCAGAATACAAAGATGTAAAAATAGCATTTAAAGTAACAGAGCCTACAACATCAGACAGAATTTTAATAAATTATGCTCAGATAAGTGAACAAACTGATAAAAAAGGAATTCATAGAGAAGATCGTGATTCAACACCAAATGTATGGAAAGGTGAAGATGATGAAGATATTGAAAAAGTTAGAGTATTGTACTTTGATTTAGCCCTACGTAAATGGGTAACAGAAGCATATGTAACAGAAAATGGACAAACAAGAGTAATTGAAACTGGACATCACGCAGAGGATGATCCTGAAGAAGTAGTAAAAGTTGATTTAAGAAAGAGCAAATTAGATTCAGTAGTAGTTAAATTTAAATATCATATTAGAATTACTAATGAAGGTGAAATAGCTGGATATGCAAAAGAAATTAAAGATAGAATACCAGAAGGCTTAGAATTTGAATTATCAGATAATCCAAATTGGACAATGCTTGATGATGGAACAATTGTAACAGATGAATTAAAAGATACATTATTACAACCAGGTGAATCAGCAGAAGTGACAATTGTATTAAAATGGATTAATTCAGAAACTAATATGGGTGTAAAAATAAATGTTGCTGAAATTTGTAAAGACTATAATGATTATGGAACACCAGATATAGATTCAACACCAGACAATAATGTTCCAGGTGAAGATGACATAGATGATGCACCAGTAATGTTAACAGTAAAAACAGGATCAGAAGATTTGAAATACATTGCATTAATTACTATAGTATTAGCATTATTAAGTGGATGTGTAATAGCATTACGAAAAAATATTAAACGCCAATATGATGTAGGAGATATCCTAAGGAAATAAAGGTTTTGAGAAAAGATTACTAATAAAAATAAGAAAAACAAACAAAAGAAAATAAAAAAGCTTAATTCTTTAACTAATCACAATTAAGTAGATTGAGTTAGGGAAATTAGGCTTTTTTTCTCGTATATTAGAAAAAATAATAGAATAAAAGAATATATATTGTAAAAAAATAATTAGTAAAAAATAAAAGTATGAAAATTTGTAATAAATGCAAAAAAAATGTAATAAAAATGTCATATTCATGTATAAATGTTAAATCCGTAAATAAGCTGTAAAAATGTATGGTTTGACTATATATATATATTGTTTAAAATAAATATAACAATAATATATTTTAGAGGAGAGAATTTATATGAAAAAAACAAAAAAAATATCAATAATTATAATAACTGGTATAATGATTGCATTAACGATTATTGCTAGCATATGTAAAAGAACATTTAATAATTCATATAGTTTAAACGAGAGCGATAATAAAGCATTATCATACGTGGGACAAGGTTTTAGTGCAGGATATGTGGAACAATCACTTATAAATTTAATAGGAGATGAAAACGAGGTACTTAAAATATATCCAAACAATGATTGGAGTACTTATGGATGGTGTATGCAACATGGAGCAAGTTTGATAGTAAATAGCGGAACGATTAGTGCTGAAGAAGATGGATATATATCAAACAATGCTAAATCTGGTTATAATGGAAGTATTCAATGGTTATTAGATAATATATGTAGAATTGGAAAAAATGTAAGCTCAGATGAAAATGGTTGGTATAGAAATAACTTACAAAGAATACTTGATGATGAAAATGTGAATATAAATGTCACTGATAGAAAAAAGAATAGTGATGATAAAATATTTACTATAGAACAATATGTATTTTGGAGTTTAACTAATGGAATTGGAGGTGCTCCATATAATCCATTTTCTTCAGATCCATTATATATTGTATTAAAGAAAAAAGCAGAGGAAAATAAAAATTATACTTCTTATAGAAACACAAATGTATCAATAAATACAGAAAATGCAAAAGTAAATTCGAATGGAGTTATAGGTCCATTTGAATTAAAAAATAATAATGCAGTTGCAGTAACTGCAACATTAAATGGGGTTAATACAACAATATATACAGATGAAAATTGTACGCAAGTATTAAAAAAATATAATGTATACAATGGAAATATTTATATAAAAACAGATGATATAACTAGTGTAAATATTAATTTTTTATACAAATTTTTTAATACTACAGCTAGATTTTTTAGAACTCAAGGGAATGGATATACAAATCAACCATTTTTAAATATATATAGAACTGTAAAAGAAGACAGTGTAGAATTTAAAAGTGAACTTAAAGGGGAATACAATTTAAGTATAGTTAAAAAAGATCAAGACGATGAAAATGATAACAATGAAAATGAAAAATACAAAGATGCTCTTGAAGGGGCAGAATTCCAAGTACAACAATATAAAGACAAAGAAGACATAGGCAATGCTGATGGAAATGGTTACACAGAAAATGATGATACTGTTAAATCATACAGAGGAACAAGTAAGTTAATTAAATTTGGAACAAATAAAAATGATGCAACTAGTCAAATAAAAATAAGTAATGAAGGTTTTGATACATACACAATTAAAGAAACAAAATCACCAGAAGGTTACTATAATGAAAGGGATTTTACTTCAAAATTAAAGGTATACAAAAGCATAAATTCCAACGCAGATAGTTTTGTAATTTCAAAAATAGCATTTTATAATAATGAATCAGACAATAATGCTATAGAAATTGATGTACCTAGTACAGGAAGTTCATGGCTTAAAATTAATAAAGATGGAAATAGAGTAGATGATACATCAAAAGATTATTTAATAGCATTTGAAGTAACTAGTAACTCCATAGTAATTACATATAAAAATACTAAGTTATCAGGACAATATGGAGTACAAATAAAAAAGATTAATGAATCGGAAAATAACGCTCCTGTTCAAGGTGTTAAATTTAAAGTAAACAATGAAATAAAAGGACCAACAAATGAACAAGGTATTGCAACTGTAGAGGAAAATAAAGAAATTACAAAAGATAATGTTAGTCAAACAGATAAATATGAAATTACAGAAGTCGATTTAGGAGAAAATAATTTAGTAAAGCTAAAAAATGGACTAATTGTATATGTAACAAAAAGCTTAGATGAGTCAAATAAACGCTACATAGTATCTGGTGCTAATTTTGAATATGGTGATCAAGCAACAAATTCTGGTAATATTGTAGAAAAAGATGTAACTCTTGATGATGAAAGTGAAACAAAAGCTAAATTACAAATTATAAATAATATAGTAACTATAACAATACCAAACACAGTAAAAGGTGATTATAAACTTAGTGTAGGTAAAAAATCAACAGAAGATAGTAAATATTTAAATAATAATAATAATGACTTTATAAGTGGTGCTTCTTTTGAAGTAAAACAATACTTAAATAAAAATGTAGATACAAAGATCTCTAAATTAAAGTCAAACGATTCAGATAATAGTGTATCAATATCATCTGAGGATAAAAAGTCAACTGATATTAAATTCAATAATAAAGAAAAAGTTGATATAACTGATATTAATACTGTTGATATTTATAGAATAACAGAGGAATCTGCACCAGCAGGATTTATTGAAAATTCGAATCCTTATTATTTAAAGGTATATAAAACAATAAAAAATCATAAAGCTGTTATAGATAAGGTTGAAGTTTTATACTATGTACTTGGACTAACAAGAGAAGAAAAATCTATAATCGAAATAGGAACAATAAAAGATGGCAATCAAACAAGTTCAATTGTTTGGGGAGGAAGCAAAAGTTATTCATTTAGAGTTGATTTAAATAAAGAAACAAATTCAATTATATTCACTATTGGGGATACACCTAAAAATGGAACATATAATTTTAGAATGACAAAAACAGATGTTACTAAAAAAGTTATTGAAAGTGAAAAAACAGAGTTTAACTTAGTTGTTTATGGAAAAATGACTGAGCAAGATGGTAAGGTTATATTTTATAATGGAATACAACTAAAAAATTACAATACAAATGAAGTAATAAATACAAACAAAATATCTGCAAAAACAGGTGTTACAACAGATTTAAATAGTATTAAAATACAAAAAGAAGATATAGGAAAAACATATTATTTTGTTATAACTGAAACAAATGCACCAGATGACTTTACTAAAATTGATTATAAAATAGTAGTTCCAGTTACTTTTTCAGAAAATGAAAATGGATATGTAGCAACCAAAGGAGATGCTTTTGCTATTACATCTACAAATGAAAAGAAAAAATTAAATGAAATGAGCACTGATGTAAATGAAGTTGTAAGTACAGAGCAAACCGGAGTAACTATAAATGTAAATGTTCCAAACAAGCAGGAAATAGAAAAAACTGTTGTAAAAAAATGGCGTGGCGATGAAAATGCATTAGGAAATAGACCAAATACAATAACAGTGGAACTTGTAAAAAATGGAAAAACTGTAGATGAGCAAATATTATCAAAAGATAATAATTGGACATATACTTGGAAAAAATTAAATAAATATGAAAACGCAAAAGAAATAAATTATACAATAAGAGAAAAGGGTGAAGTTAGAGGCTATGTTTCTGAAGAGCCAGTAGTCGATGGAAATACTACAACACTAACTAATACAAAGAGAACAGAGCTTGGAGAATATAACATATATTTAAAAAAACAAGGAATTAATGAAGAACAACTTGGTGGAGTGGAATTTGCTGTAAAAGCTCAAATAAATGGTAACAAGGAAACCGAAATTTATACAGAAGACAATCCATTGGAAACAAAAGTTGATGAGGCAGTTCAAATTGGTGACAAAGTAACTATAGATAAAGATAAAATAAGTACGGATGATGTCTATATACTAAAAGAACTTAGTGTTGGAAATAATTCTGAATATTACGTAGGTATAGATAAAGAAATTAAATTAAAACTTAAAAAGAAAAAAACGGATATAGATAAATATACTACTAAATATTACGTAGATAGAATAGATTTTGAGATAACTAACGGTTTTATGGTACAAAATTATGGTACAAAATCGATTATTCAGAAAACTATAAACAATCAGACAATAACGATAGTTGCAACTTTAGAGAATAATACAATAAATATAGTAGTACAAAATCCAAAATATGAAGAAAAAGGAGAATATGAGGTAAGATTAAAGAAAGTAGGAAAAGAAACAAATAAACAACTTGGTGGAGTTAAATTTGCTGTAAAAGCTAAAATAAATGGTAATAATGAAAAAGAAATTTATACAGAAAAAAATCCATTAACAACAAAAGCTAATGAGACAGTTCAAATTGGTGATACAGTAACTATAGAAAAAGATAAAGTAAACACAGATGATATCTATACACTAAAAGAAATTAGTGTTGGAAATAATTCTGGCTATTACATTGGAATAACAGATGATATAAAATTAATAGTAGAAAAAGGAAGTAAAGAAAACCAAGGGGCAATAGAAAGTTATGTTAATGCGATAGCATTGCAAATTGGTAATGGAACTCCGACAGATAAAGGTGCTACAGCAAGTAAATTAGTAAATGTCGATGGAGAAAATGTAGAAGTAAAAGCAGAATTAAAAGGAAATACAGTAACATTGACTGTGGAAAATCCAAAAGTTCAAGAAAATGGAGATTATAATTTAAAAATTGTAAAAAAAGGAACTGACGGAAAACAACTTGGTGGAGTTTCATTTACTGCAAATGCAATAATTAATGGAAATAATGTAGATTTATATACTTCAGAAAAACCTTTAAAAACCGATGCTTCAGAGGCTGTTCAAATTGGAAGTAATGTAACAATTGATAAAAATAAAGTAACGAATCCTGATATATATACATTAAAAGAAGTTGATATAGGAAATAATGCTGGATATTATATTGGAATAAAAAATGATATTAAATTAACAATTAATAAGAAGACAGAAAAAAGCTCAAATGGTGGCGAGATTACAAATTCTGTAAGTAGTGTAGCCTTAGAAATTGAAGGTGCTACTGTAGTAAATGAAAACAATAAGTCTACAGCAACTGTTAATATAGATGGTCAAGATGTTAAAGTAATTGCAGAGTTAAATGGAAATACAGTAACATTAACTGTTGAAAATCCTTCAATTAGAGAATCTGGAACATATAGCATTAATTTAGTAAAAAAGGGAACTGATGAAAAACAACTTGGTGGAGTGACATTTGATGTAAATGCAAAAATTAATGGTGAAAGCAAATCAATAGGGAAAATAGTAACAAATGATAAATCGGCGGTTCAAATTGGTGATATAGTGACTATAAATAAAAATTATATAGGAACTCAAGATGAATATATATTAAGAGAAAAGAATATTGGATCAAACACAGGATATTATATTGGTATAAAAAATGATATAAAATTGATAGTAAGCAAAACATCTGAAACAAGCTCAGATGGAAGCAAAATAACAAATAAAGTAAGTGAAATATCTTTAGAAATTGAAGGTGCAAAAGAAGTCGTTAATGATGGAAAAAAATCTACTGCAACAGTTGAAATAAATGGTGAAAAAGTTAAAGTAGAAGCTGAGCTTAGCGGTGGAACAATAACAGTAACAGTATATAATCCACAATGCAAAGGGGCATTTAGTTTAAATTTAATTAAGTATAAAAAAGGTTCAGAGGAGCGATTATCAGGAGCAGGTTTTAATGTAAAAATACAAAATAAAGATACTGGAGAAATTTTAAAAGATAGTACAGGGGCTCAATTAAATGGAAATAAACAATATTTTGTAGATTCTAATGGAAATTTAAAAATTTCTGGAATAAATATTGCGAATGCTGGTATTACTTATGAAGTAACAATAACAGAAAAGACAGTACCTAACGGATACTTGGGATTACCAGGATCAATTTATTTTGAAGTAGTATCTAAAACTGGTTCAAATAATAGTTCATTTGTATTAACTCCAAAAACTCTAACTGTTCAAAATGCAAAGAAAGTTGAAGTGAAAGAAGGAGAAATATTAGTTGAGGCGGAAAATATACAAAAGCCAGAAATTCATAAAGGTGTAAAAAGTATAGATAATTTAGATTCTGGATATTATGGAAATGTTAGTCATGATTGGGTAATACAATCAACAGTGCCAACAGGAATAGCAGAATTTACAGAATATGTTATAACAGATACTATAGATAGTAGATTGAAATTTTCTGGTACTTCAGAAGTAACAGTTAAAATTGGTGATAAAATATTAAAACAAGGTACTGATTATTTGATTGATGATTATAGTTCAAAAACAAGATTATTAAAAATATCATTTATAAATGGTGGATTTACTGCAGGTAAATCATTACCAGAAAATTCGACAATTGAAATAAGATTTAAAACAACATTTGCAAAAGATGCAAATGGAAAAATAATTGCGCTAAATGAGGAGGTTCCAAATCAAGCAACATTAGAATATAATAATGGTTCGGGTAAGGAGTCTAAAAAATCTGAAATACCAGAGGTTCATACAGGTGGAATAAAAATATTAAAATTCAAAACAGAGAATGGACAAAAAGTGCCTGTATCAGGTGCAGTGTTTAAAATAGCAACATCAGAAGAAAATGCAAAAAATAATATTTTCGTTAAAGTAAAAGATAAAAACGGAAAAGATACTACTACAGATGTTACAGGAAAATCTGGTTCAGATGGAATAGTAGAATTTACTGGATTAGAATTTGGTGGAGATGCTAGTGCTAATAAAGCAAATAAGAAAGTAGGTATAAATGGTACAAATGTGTACGACTATAATTATGATGAAACAATTTCAACTAAGTATTGGATAGTAGAAACAACTGCTCCAGAGGGATATATAAGATATAATAAACCAATAGAAGTTACTATTACGAAGGATAGTTATAATGCAAAACTTGAAGATATGGTATCAGTTGAAAATACAGGAATAAATGGAAAATATTCAATAGAGCTAAAGAAAGTAAAAAATAGTGATAAAAAGCCAATTTCAAATATATCTTTTGATATATCATCAGAAACAATTGGAAAAGCCAATAGAACAGATGTAAAAACAGATTCAAATGGTATTATAAATGTTACAAATGGAGATGTAACTATAGTTGCAAATAATGTAACTGTAAATAAAAACGATGAAACTAATTTAAATACTAATGATGAGTTTTATATTGAAGAAAAAAGTGCAGAAACATATTTAAAATTAAGAAACCGTATTAAATTAACTGTTAAAAAAGAGGAAAAAAGTAATAAATATCAAGTATCTAAAATTTTGGTATCAGAAGAAAATACAAATAAAACTGTTACTTTAGATGTGTCGAAAAATAAAACTGTAACACTAAACGGTGTAGCTTTAAAAGATAGTAATAAAACAGTAAGTATTACAGTAAGTATTAATGATAATAATATTTCTGTTACAATTCCTAATGAAGATTTAAACGGTGAATATAAAATTGAGTTAGTGAAGAAAAGCGAAGATACAGGAGAGATAATTGGAAATGTGCCATTTTTAATCAATAATGTAGAAAAGAATACAGATGCACAAACAGGTAAAATTACAGTTACAGATGGAAACAATGGCATTGTAGCAATAAATAGATCAAATGTTGATAATAAAGATGTATATACAATACAAGAGCAAAAAAATGAAAACACTAAAAAATACACAATATTAAGTGATCCAATCACACTTACAGTATCAAAAGGTATAAATACAGACGAAAATGCATATATAGTTACAGAAATTGGCCTTTCATATACAAGTAGAAGTGGACAAAAAGAAGAAAAACTTGATATAGATAAATCTACAGGTATATTACAGCCAAAAACTATTTATGTAAAAACTGAAAGTGGAAAAGATACTAAATGTGAAATTAAAGTAGATACTAATGGTGAAATTATTATAACAATTGGAAACCCAACAAAGGGGGGATCATATACTTTACAATTACGTAAAAAAATTATAAAGAATGATAATACAGAAGAAGATGGTAATAATGTAACATTTGTTATAACACCTAAAGATGGAACTACAGTTTCAAGAACAACAAAAAATGGATTAACAGATGCATATTTTAAACAGATTACAAATGTTAATGAAATAGATGAATATACAATTACAGAAGACAGTGTAAATAGTGATACAACAATTAAATTAAAGAATAGTCTTAATTTAAAAGTTAGTAAAAAAGTAAGTCAAAATGATAAGGAATATGTAATTGATACAATAGAATTATCAGAAGAAAATACGAATAATACAACTGGTAAAGTGTCAATAGTTGAAGGTAAAGGAGGAAATGCAACATTATCTGGAGTTCAATTAGTTGATGGAAGAACAGTTGATATAGGAATAAATGTAAATGCAAATGATTTAATAGTAATAGATGTAAAAAACAGAGAAATGAATGGAAAATATACAATAAAGGTAAGAAAATTAGATTCTGTTACTAATGAACCAATAAATGGAGTGAACTTTAAAGGAACAAAAAGGGATAAGAGCGAGTTTGATGTAACAACTAAAACAGAAACAACAGCGGATGGAGAAAAAATTGAAGGTATTGCAACAATAGACGAAAATGTAGAAATTTCAGGCGAAAATAAAGATACATATGTTATAAATGAAGTTAATTTACCAGATGAATTAAAAGGTAAATATGTACAATTAACAGATTATAATTTGGTAGCTAAAGTTACAACCAAAATGAATGAGTCAAAAACAGGATATGTTGTGGACAGTGTTATTTTAAGTCCAGAAAAAGTTGGAGATTCTGCCACATCAGATATACAAAAGCAAATAATATTAAAATCAAAATATGATGTAGTTGATAATATAATTACAATTACTGTTTATAATGAACCAACACGCGATTTTAAATTTAATATTAAAAAAGTAAATATGCAAAATGAGGCTATAAAAGAAGCTAAATTTACGATAAAAGAAAATGGTGTGGAGATACTTAATAATCAACCATTAGGTGATCTTGGAGAATATTTGGTTGAAAGGAAAAATCAATTAATAAATAAAACTTATACTTACGAAATATATGAAACAGAGCCAGCACCTGGATATAAAAATACTTTAGAAAAAGTATATATTGCATTAATAGTAAAAGTAAGTGAAAAAGGAACTGTTTCTGCAGAATTATATTATAGACCAATACGTTCAAAAGGCGGAACTGTTATAGATGTAATATTAGCAAAAGCGCTAGCAGAAAAATATTATAATCAAAATAAAAATCAAGTTTTTAAAGATAATGGCAATAATTCATGGACTTTAATAATACCAAACGAAAGAGCAGAAACATCATATAAATTTAAGCTAAATAAACATGAACTTTCATCAGAGAAAGGTGTTGACGGAGCTAAGTTTAATGTTAAAAGATTATATATTGAAGAAAATAATGATGCAGGAATGCAATTATCAGATATAGTTAATAAATTTTCAGCAGGAACAGGTGTGGAAACATTACCAGAAATAACAACCTCATCAGATAATACAGATATAACAATAGACAATGTAGAAAAAATTAAATTAGGTGGTTCATACTACTATGAATTAGAAGAAAGTACAGTACCCAATAATTATTTTTCTTCATACAAAAAAGCTTTAGTAAGAGTACATGCAAAAATTGATGGAACTATAGCATCGGAAATAATAGCTATAATAGCTAAAGGTTCTGATCAATGGTCAGCATATAATAAAGAAACTCAACAAAATACCCTTTCAGTAACCCAAGATGGGGATGAAGTAAAAATAAATTGGGCTAATACACTTGTTTACACAGTTACTTTAAATAAAAAGCAATTTAAAGGTGATATTCCAAAAGATGAAGAAGGAAATATAAAATGGACGAGTTTGCAAGCAATTAGTGGAGCTAATTTTACTGTAAAACAAGTTGAACCAGAGGAAAAAGTAATTTATGATAATAAAAATTTATCGAGTTTTGAGATATTTAGTAATGATCAAGCAAGTATTGGAACGAAATATCATTATGAAATAGTTGAAAATGCATCAATAGAAGGATATACAAATATTTTCAAAGGTTTAACAATACATTTATTTGTTACTATAAATTCAGATGGAACTATAAATAAGCCAGGGACTTATTATCAGGTAAGAGGATATACTTCTTTTGCTCAGAAAAAATACCTTGAGGATAAAATTGGTATAGATGTGGATACTAATAGAAATGTGGTTAATTTGTATATTGCAAACGAAGAAAATACATTGAAGTTAGCTGTAATGAAAACAGCTGAGGGGGATCAAGATGATAATATAATTGGTCTTGAAGGCGTTGAATTTAGCATTATGGCTCCAAATGGTACTCTTATAAAAGATAAAACTACTGGTAAAAATCCTGTTACAGATAAAAATGGTTATATATATATTGATGGAATTTCATTGAATAGTGGTATACAAAGATATGTATTAACAGAAGGAAATGTACCAGAAGGAGTTACTAAATTAAAGGACACACAAATAATTGTTGAAATAGATACTACTGGTATAACATCACCAGAGCAGATTACTAATGATAAGGTAAATATAGAAGTTTCGAAATCATCAAGTGAAGGTTTAACTAAAGATGAATTATTGGAAAAAGGACTTAGCATATATGTACAAAATTCTACAGTAGTACTTAGAGTCCCAAATAAAATTGAAACTCATGTATTTAGAATGTTCAAATATGACGAACTTGGTAATATTATCAATAATTCTAATTCGACAAGAGGAGCTATTTTCGTGGTAGAAAAAATTGACGAAAATGGTAATTCTACTATAATTCAAAGAGGAAGTTTGGATGAAGGATTATTAGTTGATTATGAATGTTCTGAACCAAATAAAACATATAAATATAAAATTACAGAGGAATCAGCAAAAGCAGGATATATAAATGCTTTACAAGGATATGAATTATATGTATATATTCAAACAGATGAAAATGGTAGAATAAAAAATACTGAAAGTGATGGATTGGGTGGATATACACATTATGAATTAGTAGAAAAAGAAAATGCTAAAAAATTATATACAAAAGAAGAAATTAATGCTAAGAAAATTTTAAAACTTGCAATAACACATAAAGATACGAAATCAATTATTGATTTAAATATTGTAAATCCATATGCATATAACTTAGTTATTAATAAACAAAGTAAAAATGGAGAGCTAAATATTGACAAAGCAACAATTGTTGCTGAACAAATTGATGGAGCAAGTTTAAATGAATTATATTATGCTGGTGTAAATGGAGAAAATGAAAAAGTAAAAGGTATATTAAGAGATATTGCATTAAGCAATAATGTAATTAAAACGGTTGAATTAAATAAAAAATCAGCTATAATGTCAGATAATATTGAAATAAAAAACAATCTTGGTATTGATCCAAAAAATGAAACAGCTCAAGTATGGAGAATTAAAGAAACAAATGCAGAATCACCATACATAAATGTTTTAGGTAACAATTATATTATTGTGCAAACTATTTATAGAGATGGAGAACTTAAGTTAGTGACACATGAAGCATTAATAAAAGGTTCTGTAAAGACATTGAATTATTATGTATGTAATGAAAATGGAGAAGATGTAACAGCAGAATATTTGAATTGTGTCACAACTGAAATAAAAGTACAACCTGAAAATTATACATTTGGAAAATATGCTCTAGTGGTTAGAGTAAAAGATCCATTAAAATTCTATGTAGATTTAAATAAAACAGAATATAACTCTAAAGCAGAAAGTGAAGATGATTTAAAAGAATTAAGTGGAGCAGAGCTTTCAATGTCAGCAGGTTCAAATAATGTAACAATAACATCAGGAGCATCAAAATCAGACCCTTTAGGTGTTGAAGTAGGGCTTAATGAAGTAACTGATTTTATCATAACTGAAACAAAAACAAAGCCAGGACATACAAATATATTAAAAGATAAAATACTACATGTAATGGTAAAAATGAACGAAAAACAAGAAGTTGAGGTAGCTGGAACTGTACTTGTTGATACATCAAGTGGTACACCAAAAGTTATACAGAATGCAGAAAGTGTATTAAAATATATTAGATTTGTTAAAGGCACAACAGATAATGGATATCCAATTATTCATGTATATGTTGAAAATCCAATAGAATATAAATTTAATTTAAAGAAATTGGATACAGAAGGTAACTTGTTATCAGGAACTGAATTTGAAGTTACAAGTAGTAATTCTGGAAAACATTACTTAAATGGTAATAATCAAATGACATTTACAGAAGAGAATTTAGAGCCAGGAATGATTGTTAGTTACCAAATCACAGAAAAAAATACAGTTGAAAATAGTGCTTATGAAAATGTGTTTAATAAGGCATTAATTATGGTTTTAAAAGTAAATGAAGATGGAACATTAACAGAGCTAATGTCATTTGTAGAAGAAAATTCTTCAAATGGTGGTCATACACAAGTACCATTAAAAAATCTAGATTTCTTAGAATATGGAATTTCAGATTCAGATTCTGAAGGAATACAAACAGTTTACTTTACATTTGAAAATCCTACTACTGTTGATGTAGAGCTACTTAAAAAACAAACTGGTGAAAATGGTGCACCAATATCAAATACAGAATTTACTATAATAAGTAGTTTTAGTGGAACTTACCGTAAATTTACAGACCAAAGTGGAAAAATAGGATTTTCTGAAAAGAAAATTCCAGCAGGAAAATATTCATATATTGTAACTGAAAATAATACGGCAAATGCAAACTATGTAAATATTTTAAGCGGAAAATATATGAAAATAGATGTTACAGTATCTGCAAATGGAAAAATGACTATTGATAACACAAGATACTATAATGATAATAATGATGAAAACTATGAAAATGATAAACAAATAACAGATGATGCAACATTGAAAAAATTACAAAAGTATACATCTGCAATAGTAGATGATAAAAATGTTGTAAATAAATTGTTAATTGAAGTAAAAAATCCAGTAACAATTGAACTTAATATAAATAAAACAACTACAGATGGAACACCTTTGAAAAATGTAGAGTTTAATATTACAAGTGAATTACAAAGTTTATCACCACAATATACAAATGATGATGGTAATATAACTGTAGATGGAAATGTATGGATTGAACCTGGAGTATATAAATACGAAGTTACAGAAAAAACAACAGCAGGAAAACAATATGATAACTTATTAGAAGGAAACAAAATTGTATTCTTTGCAAAAATATCTCCTGATGGAACAATAACATTAGTTGCAGATAAAAATGGAACAATTTTTGATCAAAATACACAATACAAATATTTTGTTCAAAAACAAGATGGTTCAGAAGCTGACTACAATACAAGATACAGAGTACATAATCATATATCATTAAATGTAAACTCAAATAATTCAATTAAAGATAGTATAAATATGATTGTTGAAAATACAGTAGGATATACTGTGGATATTACTAAAAGAAATGTAGATTTTGAAGAGCTAAAAGGAACAAAATTCTCAGTAATAAGAGATGGTAATATTGTTTTATTGAATGATGGAGAAGTAACAAGTGATACTGAAATTACAGAAAGATATATGTCTGAAGGATACCATACATATGATATTACAGAGGATAGTACAATTGAAAATAGCGCATATGTAAATATTTTAGAAGGTAAATTTATTAGAGTGTATACAGAGCTAACAGATACCGGTGTACTAAAGATAAAAGATCAAGATGGAAATACTTCTAATGGATATTTTGAGATATATGAAGGTAATATCCATAATACAAAAGGAGCAAAATTATTAGATAGAAATGAGTATAAAGACTTATATAATAAAATAAATGTGCTATCACAAGATTATGATAAAGATGGAATATACAAATTATCAGTAACAGTAATAAATCCAGTAAGTATTTTTGTGGAAGTACAAAAACAACAAGTTGGAAAAAATGGGGAAGGAATACCAAATACTAAGTTCACAATTAGCAGAGACGAAAATAGTAAACATGAAAATGTATTGACAAATGATAAAGGTACATTTGATTTTAAAGAAGAAGAAGTTAAACCAGGAGATTATACATACACTATTAAAGAGCTAGAACCTGCATCTTCAAAATATGTAAATATATTACAAGATAAATATGTTGAAGTATATATAAAAGTTAAAGCAGACGGATCAATAGTAATAAGATCTCCATATAAAATATTTAATTCAAATGGAACAGAAGTTGATTCAAACACTAAAATAGAATTATCTAAATATATTAGTGTAAGTGTAAATACAACAGAGCCAATACAAAGATTAATAGTTAAAATTTATAACCCTACAACAATAGACTTTAATTTATATAAAGAAAATATTGAAGGAACACCTATAAATGGAGCAAACTTTACAATTAAGAGAACATTGGTAAAAGAAAAAACAAAGGATGCTGATTTTTCAACAAAAGAAGTAACAGATAATACAAAAAATGATGGTTCAATAGAAATTAAAAATAAAGTAGTACTACCAGGAGTTTATAAATATGAAGTAACAGAAAATAATTCAGCAGGAAATCAATATATAAATATTCTTGAAAATTGTAAAATTATAGCTTATGTAGATGTAGCTGAAAATGGAGATACAACAGTAGTTGCAGATTCAGAGGGAACAAAATTTGGACCTAATGATAAATATAAATATTATATTGAAAAAATAGATGGTTCTGTTGCAGATGCAGTTTTACAAGAAAAAATACATAAATATATAACAATAGGTGAACAATCTGTTAAAAATTCAAATGATGAGGTTGATTTACGTGTAATTAACCCAGTAAAATATAATTTATCTATTGAAAAGAGTGATTCTAAAAAGCAAGCTCTAAATGGTTCAAAATTTACTGTAATAAGAGATGACCAAATGATTATTGATCATCAAGAGCTAAACCCATCTGTAGAGGTTTCAGAAGAGTATTTAACAGATGGAGAGCATACATACTATATTACAGAAAACGATGCGCCAGAAGGATATATAAATCTATTAAAGGGTAAATTTATAAAAGTATATACTGAGCTAACTGGTGATGGTGTAGTAAAAATAAAAGACCAAGATTTCAATGTAGTTAAAGAGTATTTCGAAATATATGAAGGTGATATACAAGATATTAGTAGTGCAAAATTATTAGAAAAATCAAAATACAAAGATTTATATAATTCAATATCTATTGGTTTGAAAAATAATAATGGACTATATACATTAAATATTGGTGTTCAAAATCCAGAAAGAAATTATAAATTAGTAATTAATAAAAAGATTTTTGGAGAAGAAAATATAAACTTATCTAATACTAAATTTACTGTAGTAAGTGAATTTAGTGGAAGACATTCAGGATTAGTAACCGACAAAAATGGTAATATTTCATTTACAGAATATAAAGTGCCAGAAGGTACATATAGATACTTAATAACAGAAACAAGAACTGCAGGAAAACAATTCGTAAACATATTAGAAGGTAATGTATATATTGAAGTTATTTTAAAGGTAAATGAAGATGGAACAATAACAATAGTAGATGAAGAAGGAAATGTGGTAAATGACCAATATTACTTATATAAACAAAGAAAAGATTCTAATTTATTAGATAAGTTGGATTTTGAAGATACTGTTGCAGATGCATATATTAATGTATCAACAGGAAAAGATGGCAAAGTACCAACACTAAATGTATTTATAAAAGATCCTGAATTCTACAATTTTGAATTAATAAAGAAGGATAAAGATACAAATGAAAGAATGAATGGTGTTAAATTTAAATTAACAGTATTTGATGAAAAAGGCAAAAAGGTTAATTTAAAGGATGCAGAAACACTTGAAAACCTAGTACATGATACAATAGAAACTAAAAAGGTAAATAATGAAGATGGTGTAATTTTATTACCAAAAATATTAATAGAAAAAGCAGGAACTTATAAATTTGTATTACATGAAGAAAGTACAGATGGAATATTTGATCATTTATATAAGGCACATGAAAGCGATATAGTAGTTAATGTAAAAATTGTTGTAAAAAACAATGAATACATAATAGAAACACCATCTGTAACAAAAGGAAACAAATATGTAGATTTAGTAAATGCAAGTACATCTAAGTCACAAATAGCAAAAGTTGAAGTAACAAATGAAAGAATAAAAGGTTCATATAATTTAATAATTGATAAATTAGATAGTTATACAAACAAACCACTAAAAGGTGCAGAATTTGATGTATCAGTTGAAAAGGATGGAAAAGCATATGAATTGTATAAATCTACAGAAGATGTAAATTCAAAAGATGTAATTATACCAGGAAAAGTTACTGTAAATAGTGAGCTTATAATTCCTAATATAAGAATTGACAGACCAGAAACATACACAATTATATTAAAAGAAACTAAAGCTCCCGAAGGATATATGTTGTTAGATAATCCAATAAAAATTAAAGTAACAACAGCAAGAAGTGGACAATATGATGATGAAAAATATATAGTAGAATCTGTAGAGCTAACAGAAGGCGATAATTATGGACTAGTTACAGTAGATGGTGCAGATAATGAAATTGATGTAATTGCTAAAAACGAATACTTCGATTTAGCACTAAGAAAATCTATAACAACAGTTTCATATTCTGATAGTGAAGATTCAAAAATAACACAAGATGAAACAAAAGATAGAGTACCAGATGTTAAAACAGGCGATTTATTGGCAAATAAAACGACAACAGCTACATATAATCATGTTAAAAATTGTGTAAGAGCATATGTTTCTCAAGATGTTGTATTTACATTAAGAGTATACAATGAAGGTGAAATAGATGGCTATGCGCAAGAAATTACAGATTATTTACCAGAAGGATTAGAATTTGTTGAAGATGAATTCAATAATGAAAGAGGATGGAAATTAGATTCAGAAAATAAAAGAGTTGTAAAAACAACAAAATTATCAAAAGAGGAAAATGCTGAGAAGAATTTAATAAAAGCAAAAGATAAAGTAACTGGAGAATTAGATTATAAAGAAATTGAAATTAAATGTAGAATTTCAAAAGATGTTCCTGCAAAAACAGTATTAACAAACATAGCAGAAATAAGCAAGAGCATCGCAAATAATAGAACTAGTGAAACAATAGATAGAGATTCTGTAACAAATAATGTAAAAGTTCCAGAAACATCTAAGGAAATGTCTGATTACAATAAAGACAAATTAAGTGATAACAGAAATAATTATGTACCAGGACAAGAAGATGATGATGACTTTGAAAAAGTAATTGTTGAAGAATTTGATCTAGCACTAAGAAAATACATAACAGCCGTAAATGATGAAGAGCTATTAAAAGAGCATTCAAAAGAAGAAACAAAACAAGAGCAAGATGTTACATATGAAAGAGCACCAAGAGTAAATGTTGATTCATTGAAGGATGGCTCTAATACAACAGCAACATACACTCATACAAAAGAGCCTGTAGAAGTTTCTGTTGGAGATATAGTAACATATACATTACAAGTATATAATGAAGGAACTGTTTCTGGATATGCATCATTAATTAAAGATGATATACCAGAAGGATTAGAATTTGTACCATATGTAGATGGTGATGGAAGTATAAATGATACATATAAATGGAAAATGGTAGATGAAAACAACCAAGAAGTAACAGATCCATCAAAAGCAAAATATGTAATATCAAATTACTTATCAAAAGCAAATGAAAAAACAGATGAAGCAAACTTAATAAAAGCATTTGATCCAGATACAATGGATACATTAGATTCTAAATATGTAAAAATAGCATTTAAAGTAATATGCAAACAAGATTATCCAAAGATAATAGAAAACCAAGCTCAAATTGCAGATGATACAGATGAAAGTGGTAAACCAGTAACAGATAGAGATTCAACACCAAATGAATGGAAAGGTGAAGATGATGAAGATGTAGAATATGTTAAAGTAACATATATGGACTTAGCATTACGTAAGTTTATTACAGGAGTAAATAAGGAAGTAGTAACAAGCAGAATTCCACAAGTAGATGCAACAACATTAATTAATGAAACAGGAACAACAGCAACATATAATCATCCAAAAGATCCAGTATTAGTACATACAAATGATATAATTACATATACAATAAGAGTTTATAATGAAGGTAGCAAAGATGGATATGCAACAGAAATAAAAGATGATATACCTGAAGGTTTGGAATATTTACCAGATAATGAAATTAATCAAGAATATGAGTGGAGACTAGTAGATGAAAATGATAATGAAGTTACAGATGTATCAAAAGCAAAATATGTAGTTACAAATTATTTATCAATGGAAAATGAAACAAATGATAGACAAAACTTAATGAAGGCTTTTGGTAAAGAAACAATGACTACACCAGAATACAGAGATGTAAAAATAGCATTTAAAGTAACAGAGCCTACAACATCAGATAGAATTTTAATAAATTATGCCCAAATAAGTGAACAAACTGATAAAAAAGGAATTCATAGAGAAGATCGTGATTCAACACCAAATGAATGGAAAGGTGAAGATGATGAAGATATCGAAAAAGTTAGAGTATTATACTTTGATTTAGCCCTACGCAAATGGGTAACAGAAGCTATTGTAACAGAAAACGGACAAACAAAAGAAATTGAAACAGGACATCATGCAGAAGATAATCCTGAGGAAATAGTAAAGGTTGATTTAAGAAAGAGCAAAATAGATTCAGTAGTAGTTAAATTTAGATATCATATTAGAATTACTAATGAAGGTGAAGTAGCTGGATATGCAAAAGAAATTAAAGATAGAATACCAGAAGGCTTAGAATTTGAATTATCAGATAATCCACATTGGACAATGCTTGAGGATGGAACTATAGTAACAGATGAATTAAAAGATAAATTATTACAACCTGGAGAATCAGCAGAGGTAACAGTAGTTCTTAAATGGATTAACTCAAAAACTAATATGGGTGTAAAAATAAATACTGCAGAAATTAGTAAAGATTACAATGATTATGGAACACCAGATATTGATTCAACACCAGACAATAATGTTCCAGGTGAAGATGATATAGATGATGCACCAGTAATGTTAACAGTAAAAACAGGATCAGAAGATTTAAAATACATTGCATTAATTACTATAGTATTAACATTATTAAGTGGATGTGTAATAGCATTAAGAAAAAATATTAAACACCAATATGATGTAGGAGATATCCTAAGGAAATAAAGGTTTTGATAAAATAATTGCTAAAATAAAAATCAAGTTTTCAAAAGAAAATATCATGAAATGAACAAATGATAAATACGAAATAAACAAAAGATAAAATAATTTAGAATTAGTAAAAAATAGAAGAAGAAATAAAATGTCTTCTTCTATTTTTTGCTCTGCTTCTAAATATTAGAGAAATGTAATAAAAATTTAATATTAAAAATATTAATTGCTATGTTTTGTATTTGCGTAAATAAAATTGTATTTTTTGATATATATTTCAAATTTGCAAATTAAAAACTTTATATTTAATATAAAACCAATATTAAAATATATTTTTATGGAGGTAATAAAATGAACTATGTAAATAATATAAAACGAAAAATAGCATTAATTATTATTTTTATAATGATAATTGGTCAATATGCTGGTATTGTAAAATCATTAGCAGACGAAATTCCTAATAGTGAATATGTAGATAGTAATAGTTATATGACTAAACATATATTAAAAGAGGGAGGCTCGGTAATAGGAAATAATTTAGTAGATCCAGCTGGCGAATTTTCGGTGCGTATTGAGTTTTCGTTTGATGGAGATAGTTTATTAAATAATTTAAGCTATTATTATAAATTACCAAAGCATATCGCTATAAAAGGTGATGATGTACCAAGTAAAACAAAACCAGGTGATTTACGAGACACATCGGAAAATAAAATTGGTACATACTATATTAGCAATAATATTATATATTATACATTTGATAGTGTATCTCAGAATAAAACTGCGTACTTTGAATTAGGTGCTTCTTGGGATAATGTAGAAAATATAGGTTCAATTATTTTAAACTGGAATGATCGTGATCAAGTAGTAAAATTTAAAAGTGCATATGTTTCAGTGGCAAAAAAGCAGGAAAATTTTTATATAGATGAAAATGGACATACAATAAGAAAATTCATAATAACAGTTTCTCCTAAAGATAATTATAATAATCAAGATATTAATGAAATAACAATAATAGATACTTTTCATGCAAAAAAAGGATACAGTTTTGGAAAGGATTTAGATACGGCAAATCCTAATCAAGATGTATTAGTAAAAAAATATAATAGCTCTGATGAGTTGCAAGAAAGTAAATGGTATGATGATAGTGAAATAAACTTAAAAATTGAAGACCTTGGATATGGATATGAAACTATAAATTTTTCAATAGATGGATTATCTGTATTAGCAGGAGGAAAAACAGAAATTGAATATTATATAGAAATTTCATCAGATATGAAATTAAAAAATGATGCAGGTTCATATAGCACTAGATATGAAAATAGTGTTGAAGTAAATCAAAATATATATAATGAAAGTACTAAAACAACAGAAACACTATTTACAGAAACCTCTATTATAGGTAATTATTCTTCAAATTCAGTATGGTTGTACAAAGAAGAGGGGAGTGCAACTAAAATTGAGGAAACAGGTAAAAATTCAGTACCATATACAATTAGTATAAATAGAAGTAGAAACTATAGTTTAGGAGGAGCTATTGTAAAAGATGAAATTTCTAGATTTTTAGGAGGGGCAGTTGTATATGATACAGACAATCAGCCATATATAGAAAAAATAAAAGGTTTGGATGTCAAAGAAACAGATAATAAAAACGAAAACTATGAATATTTAAACTGGATAGTGCTTGATTATAAAGATTATTCAACCATGGAAAAATTAGCAAGTACATCAGAAAAAACAGCAGTGGAAAATTTATTAGAGCAAAAAGATTATAGTTCATTAAGAAATACAATATTAAAAGCTATAAATAAAAAATCTAATAAATCATATACAAAGCTTACAAGTAACATTATTGGACAATATGTGTTTACATTTTTACCAAGTAGCCAAATAGATGAAACACCAAACTTTTTCTGGTTTGTTCCATTAGATGAAGATGGAATACCAACAGCATATTTTTTACATTATAATGTGTTATCAGATGAACAAGTTGCTTCACTAACTAATGGAGCTACAATGTGGTATACAGAATTTAAGGCAGCAGGTAAAGGAAGATCTGGATATCCTACATTTGTTGGTGATAAAGTTTTAAATATAAGTAAATATAATAACGGAGTATACAGAAAAGCAGATGGTGGATTTTATGTGGATTGGACAGTTTCATTAAAAGTACCAGAAAATTCAGGAGGATTTGAACAAATAATGTTATATGACTCATTACCTTCATATTCTAATGTTCCAATTGGAGATTCTGGAAACACATATACTGTATATGATTGGTTATACGGTTTTAATAAAGGAGACTTTTCTCTATCTCAATGTTACAATTCTGGCTTTTGCGAATATGTACAAAATACAATATTTAGCAAAATGTTTTCAATTTCATCTAACAGTAAAGATGAAAATGTACAAAAAGTGGTTAATTGGATTACAACCGGTTTTGATAGTTTTGGAATAAGAACTTATTCATCAAAAAGAATAAACGAAATTTACAAAGAAGATAACAAATGTGATGTAAGACCTGACTACAGGGGTGGAGCGGGTATATCATACACAGGTGAAGCAACAGGTGCTGGTCAATTTATAGATGATTATAGCAATTTGAGTGAAATGACAACATATACAATGACAAAATTATCTTTTTATATTGGTGACTTACCAGCAACAACAGAAGGTTATTCAATTGATATTAAATATACAACCCAGGTTAATCCTGAATTGATAAATTCATTATCTAAAATTTTAAACAGGGATAATTTAGAATATGTTACTTTAAAAAATACAATTGGTGCAAATCAAGCTTGCTTTGTAGAAAATAAAGAAAATAGCAATTTATCTGGCTATAGGGTATCAGCTAGTGTAGCAAGAATAGCAACTGCTTCATCAAGTTATTGGATTGGTATAAAAGATATTGAGCCAACAATAGAAAAAGAAGGAGAATTTGACTCAAAAAATAATGTAATTAATTATACAGTAGATGTAAATCCACAAAAAAATGTTAGTGCAGAATCAACAATATATACATTAAAGGATACTTTGTCAATTTCTGGAATAAAGTATATTACTGATAGTTTTACTTTATATGATGAAAATAATGATATTGTATATACTACAGATCCATCGAAAAAAATATCGAATAAATATAAGGACAAGGCACATATAAGTATAAGTAATAAATCTAATGAAAATAGCAGTTTTGTTCTTAAATTTGACAATAGCAACAATATATTTTTAGATAAAATTGGAAATTTACAAAAATTAAAATTAGAATATTCGGTAGATGCATCTAATATACCGGAAGGTGTAACTTTGCAAAATGTAGCAACCTGGTTTACGCCGAAAACTTCTGAAGATACCGGTGAAACAACTGAAAATATATTAGGAACTGTAATGGTAGATATTTTACCAGATCAGGCAATTGAAAAAAAGATGACTAATATACCAAACTTAGAAAATAAATATAATGCTTCTTTTGACATAAAAGTAAACTTAGATTCACAATATGCAGATGAGTATTTAAAAGGTCTTAATGCAGGAGATACATTTATTGTAAGAGACACTTTTGAAAGTGGTTTATTATTAGACATTAATTCTATAGGAGTTTTTAAATATAATGAACAACAGGAAAAATATGAAAAGTTGAGAAATGGATATACATTAAAATACAATAGTAGAACTAAAGAATTAGAAATAAAAATAAATGTTATAGAAGGTATTGATAAATATCTTATTAGATATAATGCAACTGTATGCGGAACGCCAAATAAATATGCAACTGTAAAGAATAGTGCGAAAATAGAAAATTCAACAGTTAATGAAGCAGTTTGGGACACAAAAATTTTTAAACAATTTTATAAAGCTGGTGCAACAACTTCAGATATGTCAATAAAAATATATAAATATGATGAAGAAAACTTGGAAAATAGATTATCAAATGCAGAATTTGAATTATATGAATATGATGGAAGCTCTTGGGTGAATATTACAACAAAAGATAATGGTTGTGATGTATTAACAAGTGATTCTGAGGGAAAAGTAGAAATTACCAATAAATTGAGTAACAGTAAATTATTTGTAAGAAATGAAACTTGGTATAAATTAGAAGAAACTAAAGCTCCAGCTGGATATACGCTTTCTAGTAATCCAATTTATTACTATGTAACAGATTTATCAGGAAAATATCCAACAAATATTCCTGAAGGAATAAATGATTATGTGGTCGCTGATCAAGAAGAAAACATAATTACAATTGGAAATAAGAAGAATCAATTAGGAATAAGAAAAATTGATGCTACTGAAGGTAACAATTTGGAAGGAGCAGTTTTTGAGATATATAGTGATCAACAATGTAAGAAGCTAATGGATACAAGTACAGAAAAGGGAGATGGTTTATATATATTTGAATCGTTAGTTGGAATAAGTGAAAATTCAACTTTATATTTGAAAGAAAAAAGTGCTCCTGATGGTTATGCTGTGGATTCAAATATTTATAAAGTAATATATGAAAATGGCTTGATTAAACAGGTTATTAGTACAGATGGCAATTATCCATTAGAAACATCAACTGAAAATGGCATTTATATTATTAATTTTTCTGATGAAATTCTTTCTGGCAGTTTTGAAGTAAATTTATATAAATACATAAAAGATTCTAATAATAAACCATTGAAGGGAGCTGAATTTTCTGTTCAAATATATAATAAAGATGACGAAAAAGATGTTTTATATTCAGCAGAAAAGTTAACCACTGATAATAATGGTAATATTAATATAAAAGATTGTAAAATTAGTGGTGCGAATAAAACATATCATGTAACAATAACTGAAACAAAAGCACCTAAAAATCATGTAAGAATTTCAGGTACAGTAGAGTTTGATATAACAACTGTTAGAAATGGAAATAAATATGGTTTAAATACAACTATACAACCAACAGATAGTGATGCTAAAAATATTACTATAGAGCCTAATAATGTTATTGTAAAGCTTGAAGATGACACAGTTGAAATACACAAAGGGGTAGAATCTGTGGATAACCAAAATGCAACTTATAATGGTGATGATAAACAGACTTGGGTAATAGAATCAAAGGTTCCAACAGGAATGAAGGCATTAAACAAATATGTAATAACAGATAAAATAGATGATAGATTAGTATTTTTGGAAAATTCAGTAAATATATCTACTAAAGATGGAAAAATTGTAGATAAGTCAAACTATAAAATAGAGCATAATAAAAAAACATTAACAATAACATTTATAGATAATGGACATAAAAATATAGATGAAAATTTTATAGAAGGAAGAAACTTACAAGAAGGTTCAACATTACAAATAACATTTAATACAACATTTGCTAAAGATGAAAATGGGCAAATAAAGGAAAATATATTAAATGAATTAATTCCAAATCAAGCAAAACTAACATATGATAATGGTGTAAATGAAGAGCATACAATAGAATCAGAAATACCAAAAGTTCATACAGGAGGAATAAAAATTTATAAGTATGAAACAATAGATGGAAAGAAAGTTCCTGTAGAAGGTGCAAAATTTAAAATTGCAAAAAGCAAAGATGACGCAGAAAATAATAGATTCTTAACTAATAAAAATGGTGAGGAAATAATTGGAATATCTGATGAGAATGGTATAGTACAGTTTAAGGGAATAAAATTTGGAAAGAATGCTAAGGAATATAAAAATAATAAGTTTGTAACCACAGATGAAATAACTAAAGCTAAAGTATATCGTTATGATGATAAATTTAATGAAATTTCTTCAACTTATTATGTAGTAGAAACACAGGCACCAGATGGATATATTAAATATAATACTCCAATTGAAATAACAATAAATGCAAATAGTTACAATACAGAAATAAGTCAAATGCCTTCTGCAGAAAACAATGAAAGAAACTTCGATATAGTAATTAACAAAAAGGTATATGGTAAAGAAAAGCTAAATCTTCAAAATGCAGAAATGGCAATAATAAAACTAGAAAAAGATGAAAATGGAAAAAATAAATTGGTATGGAATGAAGGGTTAATAACTGATTCAGATGGAAATATAGTATTCAATCAAACAAAAATAAAAGAAGGTATTTATGAATACATGATTACAGAAACTAAGACCCCAGGGGACGAGTTCGTAAATGTATTAAAAAATAAAGGAATTTTGGTTTATCTAAAAGTAAATTATGATGGAAGCATAGAAATAGTAGATAAAGATGGAAATACTGCTAAAAATAAATATTATGTTTATGATATATCTGATAAAAATAATATTAAAGATATAACAGATAAAGAAACTTTACTTGCACGATATATAACTGTAGGAACATCAATAAATAATGAAGGTAAACCTGTATTGAACTACAATGTAATAAATACACAAAAATATAATTTTAGTTTAATAAAAACAGATAAAGATACAAAAAAAGCAATGAATGGTGTTAAGTTTTCATTAAGTGTAACTGACACATCAGGAAAGAAAGTAAAACTAAAAAATGCAAATACATTAGAGGAAATTAATACAAAAGAATTAGAAACATCAAATGTAGATGGACAAGATGGAATAATTAGTATAAAGGATATATTAATAGAAAAAGAAGGGACATTTACATTTACTTTACATGAAAAGTCAACAAAAGGAATATTTGATTTCTTATATAAAGAGCATGCTGAGGATATAGAAATAAAAGCTGATATAGCAGATTACGCAGGAAGATATGTAATAGAAAATGTTCGAGTAACAAATGGTGGAGACTATGTAAATTTATTAAATATAAATAGTAGCATAAAAACAGAAGTAGTAAATGAAAGAGTAAAAGGAAAATATAATTTAATTATAGACAAAATTGATAGTTATACGAATAAAAAATTGAGTGGAGCAGAATTTAACATAAATGTTCAAAAAGTAGATGCTAATGGAAAATACAAAGATTATGTATTATATAAGGCAACAAATGATGTGACTTCTAAAGAGCAAATACTACCAAATAATAAAGTAATAGCAGATAAAGATGGAAGAATAAAAATAGAAAATATAAGAATTGAAGCAAAAGAAACATATAGAATTATATTTACAGAAACAAAAGCTTCAAATGGATATATGCTATTAGATGATCCAATAATAATAGAAGTAACAACTACAACAGATGGAAGGTTTGATGATGAGAGATTCGTACTGGAATCTTATAAAATAGTAAGTGGCGAAAATTATGGATTAGTAACAATAAATAAAGATAAAAGCGATAATACAAAAATTTTTATGGAAGTAAAAAATGAGTATTTTGATTTATCATTAAGAAAATCGATTACATCTGTAGAATATCCAGATAAAGAAGATTCAAAAATAACAGAAGATGAAACAAAAAATAGAGCACCAGAGGTAGTAACAAATGATTTATTATCAGACAAATCAACAACCGCAATATACAACCATGACAAGAATCCTGTAAGAGCATATAATGGACAAGATGTTATATATACTTTAAGAGTGTATAATGAAGGGGAAATTGATGGATACGCTCAAGAAGTAACAGATCATTTACCAGAAGGGTTAGAATTTGTAGATGATGAATTTAATCGTAATAATGGATGGTATTTAGATGAAAAAGATTTGACAAACAGAACTGTTAAAACTACAAATTTATCAAAAGAGTATGGTGTAAATAATGGAATTGACAATTTAATAAAAGCAAAAGATAAAGTAACTGGAGTATTAGATTATAAAGAAATTCAAATTAAATGTAGAGTTTCTAACGAAGCTAAAGCAAAAACTATATTAACCAATATAGCAGAAATAAGCTTAAGCAAAGCAGAAAACAGAACTAGTGAAACTGTAGATAGAGACTCTGTAGCAAATAATGTTAAAGTTCCAGATACAGCTGAGGGAATGTCTAAGTATAAAGATGATGAGTTATCAAAATCTTATGTACCAGGACAAGAAGATGATGATGATTTTGAGAAAGTAATAGTTGAAGAATTTGACTTAGCTTTAAGAAAATATATCACAGCTGTAAATGGTGAGGAAATGTTAAGAGAAAATCAAAATACAGAAGATACAAATGATTCAGAAAATTCTGATGATAAAGAAAACACAAATGACAATAAAAATACGGAAGATAAAAACAGTAATGAAACAGCTGATTCTGATGATGAAAATTCAAATATTGATGATGTTAAATATGCAAGAGAACCAATAGTAAATGTTAGTGCGTTGAAGGATGGTTCTAGCACAACAGCAACATATACTCATCCAAAAGATCCAGTGGAAGTTTCTGTAGATGATATAGTTAGATATACAATATCTGTTTATAATGAAGGAACTGTATCAGGATATGCATCATTGATTAAAGATGATATACCTGAAGGATTAGAATTTGTAAAAGATAGTGAAGTAAATAAAGAATTTAGATGGAAATTAGTAGATGAAAATGATGAAGAAACAGATGATGTAACAAAGGCAAAATATATTGTAAGTGATTATTTATCAAAAGAAAATGGTGATGATAACTTATTAAATGCCTTTAACGGAACAAAATTAGATACAAAATATGTACAAGTAGAATTCAGAGTAATATGTAAACAAGATTATCCAAAAATAATCGAAAATCAAGCGCAAATATCTGATGATACAGATGAAACTGGCAAACCAGTAACAGATAGAGATTCAACACCAAATGAATGGAAAGGTGAAGATGATGAAGATGTAGAATATGTTAAAGTAACATATATGGACTTAGCATTACGTAAATTTATTACAGGAGTAAATAAAGAAGAAGTAACAAGCAGAATTCCACAAGTAGATGCAACAGCATTAATTAATGAAACAGGAACAACAGCAACATATACTCATCCAAAAGATCCAGTATTAGTACATACAGATGATATAGTTACATACACAATAAGAGTTTATAACGAAGGTAGCAAGGATGGATATGCAACAGAAATAAAAGATGATATACCTGAAAGTTTGGAATATTTACCAGATAATGAAATTAATCAAGAATATGAGTGGAAACTAATGGATGAAAATGATAATGAAGTTACAGATTTATCAAAAGCAAAATATATAGTTACAAATTATTTATCAAAAGAAAATGAAACAAAAGATAGACAAAACTTAATGAAGGCTTTTGATAAAGAAACAATGACTACACCAGAATACAAAGATATAAAAATAGCATTTAGAGTAACAGAACCTATAACATCAAATAGAGTATTAGTAAATTATGCGCAAATAAGCAAACAAACAGATAAAAAGGGAATTGACAGACCAGATAGGGATTCTACTCCAAATAAATGGGTAAAAGGTGAAGATGATCAAGATATAGAAAATGTTCGAGTTCAATATTTTGACTTAGCCTTACGCAAATGGGTAACAAAAGCAATAGTAACACAAGATGGAAAAACAGAAGTAACACCAACAGGACATCAAGCAGAAGATAATCCTGAAGAAGTAGTAAAAGTTGATTTAAAAAGGAGCAAAATAAATTCTGTTGTTGTAAAATTTGAATATCAAATTAGAGTAACAAATGAAGGTGAGGTTGCTGGTTACGCTAAGAAAATAAAGGATAGAATACCACAAGGACTAAAATTTGATAAAGCAGATAATCCAAATTGGGCAGAAGTTAAAGATGGAGTAATAACAACAAATGAATTACAAAATACACTATTACAACCAGGGGAGAGTGCAGAAGTAACAGTAATACTAACATGGGTAAACTCAGAAACAAATATGGGTGTAAAAGTTAATGTAGCAGAAATAAGTGAAGATTATAATGATTATGGAACACCAGATATAGATTCAACACCAAATAATAATGTATCAGGTGAAGACGACATAGATGATGCACCAGTAATGTTAACAGTAAAAACAGGAGTACAAGATTTTAAATACATATTAATTTGCCTAGGGGTATTTGCAATATTAGCACTTGGTGTAAATAGTATCAAAAAAAATATAAAAAAATAAAATCTAAATAATAAATAAAAGACAAAGAAAGAGCTATTCGAATAATGAAGTGAACCCAAAATGTTCACAAAAATAAATGAGTAGCTCTTTTATTATATATGAGTAATATATTAAAAAAATATTTGAAATAAAAAATAATTATGTTAAAATACATTTAAGAATAAATAAGGAGGTAAGTGGTATGAATTTTTATAAATGTAAGCGTTGTGGTTGTTTTTTTTCAATAGAAGGTCAAAGTTGTTGTCCATCATGCATTATTAAAGATAATAATGAAATATCAAATTTAAATAGTTTTATTACAGAAAATAATAATAGCCCAATGAGTGTAAATGAGCTATCATCAATTACAGGAGTGTCAACAAATAATATATCAAGATATATTACAAGTAATAAATTGAATTTGAATTAAAGTAAAGAATATATAAACGCAAAATAAAAACGAAACAACAAAAGTGCTCTATGGAAGAAATTATACCATAGGGCATTTTTCTTACGCAAAATAAGGCTAAAAAAAATATCAAAAAATAAAAGCAAAACCAATAATTCTTGTGACGAAAATGAAACAAAGCAAAAAGAGCACGAATCCGTATATATAAGCTCCAAAAAACAAAAGAAACAGCGATTTGAAATAACCAATATAAATATATATTATAAAAATAATATAAGAAGTAAATAACAATAAAAACATATAAAAGCAACAGGGAGCAAAGGAAAACGGAGGTCAATATGAAAAGTGCGAAAAACAAAATAATAGTAATCATATTAGCAATAATAACATTAGCAACAATAGTAATAGGATATGGACTAGCCAAATACATAGGAAAAAGCCAAGGAGCAGGAGAAGCGACAATAGCAAAATGGAGCTTTAAAGTAAATGACGCAGAAGACGGCTCAAAAACATTTAATTTAATAAACACAATAAATCCAAACAGCAATGTGCAAGAAGAAAAATAGCTCCAGGAACAAACGGATATTTTGACTTAAAATTAGATGGAACAGGAAGCGAAGTAGGTATAAATTACATAATAAACGTAAAAGTAGAAAATAAGCCAGAAAACATGAACTTCTACATGGACGAAAAATACACAGTAGAGCTACCAGTAGAAGAAAATGAAATAGTAATAAACGACAACGTACCACTAAGTGAAGTAAACAAAGAAAAAACAGTAAGAATATATTGGAATTGGGAATACAAAACAGGAAATACAGAAGAAAAAATATACGAAAACAATTTAAAAGACACAAAAGACATGGGAAAAACAGTAACAGTAGAAACGAAAGTAACAGGAATACAATAAACCAGAAGCAAAAACAGTAGGATATAAAGCATATTATTACGTAGAAAACACAAACGACAACAATTATACACTATACACAACAAAACCAAACGAAAAAACAGCAGATACAGAATTAACATTAAGTAGTATAGCAATAGACATACCAAATGCGATATATGAATATGGAACAGAAACATATGGAGGAAAGCATGTAGCAAATGTAAAAATAGCAGAAGATGGAACAACAAATGTGTATATGTATTATAAAAGGGCAAGATACACACTAACAACGATAGCAGGAGAAAATGTAGATCAAGTAACATCAAAAGGAATATCAACAGGAACAAGTAAAGACAACGAAAAATTTGAGCAACCGAAAAAAAGAATGGAAACAAGATATAAGTACGGAGAAAGTATAACAATAACAGCAACCCCAAAAGAAGAAGAGGACGGATATACATATAACTTCAGTAAATGGGAAACAGAAACGCAAAAAAGCACACAAGTGTTTACATATGATGCAGAAAAGAGCTTAAAAGCAAATACATACACAAAAATAGGAAATACATTTAAAGGCTGGTCAACAAGAAAAGGAGGGAGAGTAGAATATGAAGATAAACAACAAGTAAAAAACATAGCCCAAACAAATGAAAAAATAACACTATATGCAGTATGGGAAAAGAATACATATATCATATGTGGTAAAAATCCAACTAACCCAACCGGTAATGTTAATCTTGGTTCGCGTCTATCCCGATACATCCGCACTTTAAAATAATACAAATATTTTATTAAATATGTAAAATGCAGACAAATAACGAATAACCTAGATTATTAAAATAAATCAATTGCAAAACATTGAAATTATAAAAAGAAGATAGAGGATAATCGAATTTGAAAATATAACAAAAATCACTAAAAACAAGAATTATATTTGATAATATATAATTCTTGTTTTTTACAAATTGCTCTAATAATTAATAAAATAAATTAAATACTTATACAATCAAACTAACGATTTTAACCGTAAATTCATAAAATACAACATTAATATTAAAAAATCTTATACAACCATAAACAGCAAAATAATATCCCAACAATTAATTCAGTTTATAAAAACAGGTTGCTTTTTACCATATAAAATAGTAAAATCATAATAGATAATTTGCCATGCGAAAAGAAGGAAAATGCAAATGAAAAAATTACCTTACGGAATAAGCGATTATGAGAAAATAATAAAGGACAATTATTATTATGTTGACAAAACAATGAACATAGAAAAATTAGAAAATTTATCAGAGCTCTACATAATGTTTTTGCGTCCACTCAAATTTGGGAAAATGATATTTACAAGTACTTTAGAACATTATTATGACATAAACAAAAAGGATGAAGCAGAAAATATTTTAGGCAATTTATTTAAAGCTTTTTATATACAAAAAGCATCAGAGCGATTATATGTAATAATAGATGAATATGATCATTTTTCAAATGAATTATTAGAATTTGGCACAGAAAAATTTAAATATTTAGTATCAAAAAATGGAAAAATAAGAAAATAGTACGAAGTTTTAAAACAAGGAACAGAAAGTGTGGTAGATAGAATATTTATAACAGGTGTTGCTCCAATAACATTAGATAGTTTAACTTCAGGATTTAATATTAGTACAGATATAACACAAGATGAGCAGTTCAATGAAATGTTGGGTTTTACGAAAAAAGAGCTAATAGTTTTAATGAATGAACAAGATATTTCTGAAGAAAAACAAGATTTATTATTGCCTTTATTAAAAGAAAATTATGATGGGTATATTTTTTCTATGTACGGAAACGAAAGTGTGTATAATTCAAATATGTGTTTATTTTTATTAAGTCAATATATACGACTAAAAAGAATTCCAGAAGATGGAGATATTAAAAATATATAAAAGGTAAGTATACAACAGTTGTCGTAAATGACACTGTTTATGTAGGAAAAGTATAAAAAATTTAAATACAAAGGAGAAAGAAAATTTGAAAAATAAAAAGGAAGTTATAGGTTTAATTGTAGTAATTCTAATAATAGGAGCTATAATTGCAATGCCACTGTTAACACAAAAAAACAAAAAAATCCAGATGCAGAAAATACAGAAAATACTGCAAATTTAGAATCTCAAATAACAAAGGTGGATTCATATATAGGAAAGTTAAGTGATGGTTCACAAATAAATACAAATGCAAAAATGAATCAATCAAAAGATTTAGGTAATTTGCAATTAACAAATATTAGGTTAACATTAAAAATGGTGTTACAACATTTAGGGCAACTGTAAAAAAAAATGGTGAAACAAAAACAGATTTAAAAAATGTAATGCTAACATTAAAAAACGAAAATGATGAAAATATGATTTCTGTAATTGGAGTTATACCACCAATAGATTCACAACAAACCCAAGAACTAGCTATTTCCGTAACATCAAACTATATAAATGCAGTTACATATGATATTGTAGAGCAATAAAACAAAAGAAATTATAAGGAGGGAAACACATGAATAAAGTAGATAGACGAAAAACTTACAATATAATTAATATTATATTAAGTGTAATATTTGCAATTATTATTTTGTTTGAGGTTGTAGTATGGATAATTACATTTATAAATGATAACTCGACAATTAATATATATGGTAGTAGGCCGTATATAGTAAAGTATGATGATTCAGTATACGGATTTAAATATGGTGATTTGGCAATAGCAAAAGAGCTAAAAAATAATAATGAGTATGTAAATAACACTGGAATAGTATATAAAACAAGTTATAAAAATAATAATAAGGCTGTAATTTTAAGACAGCAAGATTTTGAACAAATTAAAAGTAATTCTTTAAGTAGATATGAAGGAAAATATAAACATTCTATAAAAAAATTAGGAAAAGTAATTTTATTTTTTAAAGAGCTATACGCAGTTATCATGACAATAATAATTGTTGCTTTAATATGTGTAATAATATATTTATTAAGAAAAAATAGTAAAGAAGAATTATCTAAAGAGTATATTAGAAACAGAAGAATAAAGGATATTTTAATAATTTTGTTTATTACAACTACATATGTATCAATATTTTTTATAGGAGAATTGGTTGAAAATTCTGGATATGAAATAATAAAGGATAATACAAATAATAATCTACTTGATAACACAGCAAATAATGTAATTGAAAATAACACAATCCAAAATAATACAGTTGAAAATGATATAAATGAAATAGTACAAAATGGAACAACTAATACAGGTAAAACTAATATTAATACAGGAAAGAAAAATGAATCTAATTCTGGTGGAAATGACAATAATAAACCTAACCAAAATGTACCAGTAGATACAGGAGTTGATTTTGAAGTAACTGAAAAAGAAAAGACCTGGGATCAACTTCAAGAGCTAAGTATATTTAATAATAAATATTTTAATAGTCAAAATAAAATTGCACCTGGGGTTTCCGGGAGTTATGAATTTAAAGTGCATAATAAGTCAAAATATAATATGAGGTATAAAGTAAAATTTAGCGAGAATAATAACTATAATATAAATTTACAATATAAAATAAAAAGAAATGGACAATATTTAAATACAGAATATGCTAGAATACAAAATTTAAATTTTGATTCAATAAGCCTAAATAGCTATGGAACAGATGTATATACAATTGAGTGGAAATGGATAGATAGTTCAAATGATACTGAAATTGGAAATAATGCTGAAAATGTAGTTTATAATTTAATGATTAATGTAACAGGTGAAAAGGAGTAAGTGAAGTATATGAAAAAGAAAAATATTATTATATTGACTATAATTTTACTAATTGTATTAATTGCAGGTGCATACGGAAAAGCCATGACTGTTATAAAGGGAAAAGGGTATTTTATTATTGCTAAACCAATTTGTGAAACAGAAATTGAAGAAACAAGTCAAACAGATAGTTTAGGTTCATATTATAATGTTAAAATTAAAAATTATAATGCAGATAATGAAGTTTCAATGGTAAATAGCGATTATGAGGTTATTGTAGAGCAAGCAGATGGTGATGAATTGCCAGATTATTATTGGTATGATCAAGATGAAAATATAATAGGAAAAAAACTAACTGGATCTTTACAACATACAGATAAACAAGAAAAAATATATAAATTAGGATTTGCAAGCACTGGTGAAAAAGAAAGTACTTCTCAAATAAAGATTTCTACAAAAGCAACACAAAAATCTGACCAAGAGTGGATAGATGCAGATATAACAGCAATAACAGGATTATCAACAAAACCAGCAAGCTCAGTAACAGTTACTATTACAGGCCCAGAAAAAAGTAATATAACATTAGACCAAAATCCATATAGCTTTGATGGAGGAAAAACATGGCAATCTTCTAATTCTAAAGAGTTTGTACAAAATACGAATGATATTAGTATTAAAGTAAAAGGTTCAGACGGAAAAATATATGTACATCCACAATTTGATATAACAAATATCCAATAAATTTTAAAATATACTCGTTTGGAATTTTTACAATATATTTTGTTAATTATCTTTATATGAGTTTGAATAAAATGTAAAATATGAAAATATAAAATGAAAAAATGTAAAAAAAGAAAAAAATTTTAAAAATTTTTTTCTTTTTTTACATTTTTTTTAATTAGCTATAGATCTACGCAAAAAAACACTTTTAAGCAATTTTATACATTTTGTAACAAAACTATAATATAAATTTAATAAAACTTTAATAAAACTTTAACAAAAGCTAAATTTTGTATATCCCTAACATAAACCGTCAAAATTAGACTAAATAGCTTAATTGAAATAAAAGTTCATAATCCTTATATTATTTTTAAAGAAAAAATGAAGGAGAAAATTATGAAAAAGAGCAAGTTTATTATTTCAACAATGATTATATTAATGTTAATAAGCATAAGTTTTGCTTTGGCAAAATATGTTTTATTTTCATCAAATAATGTAACTGTAACTTTAAAAGATGGAACAATAAGTGAAACGCAAATAACTGTAACACCATCTTCATGGACAAATAATAAAGTTGCAGTAACAGTTGAATCTGATAAAGGAGGAGAAATATACTATAAAGTTGGACAAAACGGTGAATGGACAAAATACAATTCATCATTTGATGTTTTTGAAAACGATACAGTATATTCAAAATTAGTATTTAAGGATGCAGAAGGTCCTGAGGCATTAAAAGATGTAACAAATATTGATAAAGTGCCACCTACTAAATCTGCTCCAGTAGCTACAGCAACATCAAATAAAATTGTTGTAACTTCAAAACAAGAAGATTTTGAAAGTGGAATTGTTTATGAAGAGTATGCAATTAAAAAAGATGGTGTATGGACTACACAACAATTAAATAATTTTGAAGGATTAAAATCAGATACTGTATATTATGTAAAAACTATTTCAACTGATTTGGCAGGAAATATTAGTGAGTCCGATGAATTAGAAATTAGAACAGCTAAAATGACACCTGGATTAATTACTTTTAGAAAGGATAATTCTACAGGTGAAACATTTAATGTATCAGAAGATATTCAGGCTGAAAAAAATTACATTAATAATAATGTATATTTTGAAGTTGCTCAAGGTGAAAATGGAAAAACAACATATAAAGTTACAGATAAAGATGGAAATGAAGTTTCTGTAAATGAAGATATATTAAAAACTTCTACTGGAACATATGTTGTAACTGCTACAACAACAGATGGAACTAATGTAATTGAAAAAACTTACTATATTTATATAGATAAAACTTTACCAACTAGAACATCACCAACAGTTGTTGCAACAACAAGTAAAATTATTGTAACAAATAATCAAACAGATGTTGATAGTGGAATTGCTAAAGTTGAATATGCTATATATAATGAAAATCAAAATAAATGGAATTGGCAAAGTCAAAATGAATTTACTGGATTAAAACCAAATAAAGAATATAGAATAAAAACAAGAACAACAGATAAAGCAGGAAATACAAGTGAAACAACAGAAGTAACAGTGGTAACAAAAGATCTTTCTGGTGCTACAATAGTAGTAAAAGAAAATGATGATAAACAAAAAGAAATAATACCTTCAGCATCTGACTCAGATGAAAACAAAGATTGGACAAATAAAGATATAAAAATTGATACAACAACAGAAGAAGGTACAACTGTTGATGTTGTTTTAAAAGATAATGATGGCAATGTTGTTAATAAAAAAGAAGATGGATCATATGAAACAAAAGATGGAATATATGAAATAACTGTAACAACAAAAGATAAAGATGAAAATGTTATAGAAGATAAATACTATATATTTGTTGATAAAACAAAACCAACAGTAACTATAAACCCAAATGGAAAAGAATATGTTATAACACCAGGAAGTACTCAAACAAAAATAAGTGTTTTAGCAAATGGCGAAGATAGTGGTAGTGGAATTAGCAAATTACAGTATGCTTGGAGTACATCAAATACTGAAGAGCCAAGTGAATGGTCAACTTTTGTTAATAATAAAGTTATTGAAAATTTGGTTGATGGTGGAACATATTATTTATGGACTAATGTTGTAGATAAAGCTGGAAATGTTGCAGACCAAAGAGTTTCGAATGCATATATTGTAAAATATAAAATAGTGTTTAATGCAAATGGTGGAGAAAATGCACCAGAAGCTCAAATAAAATCTAATGGTGTAGATTTAACACTAACAGAAGAAGTTCCAACTAGAGCCGGTTATGCTTTTTTAGGATGGTCAAAGTTAAATAATGCTATAGAACCAGATTATGAAAAGGGTGGAATATATTCAGAAGATAAGGCTATACAATTATATGCTGTTTGGAAAGCAAATGAGTATACTGTTACATTTAATTATAATGCTCCAAATTATACAGAAAATAAGACAATTTCTAAAACATATAATTCTAAGTTGGGAGCATTACCAACTGCTTCAAGACCTGGTTATGTTTTTGATGGTTGGTATACAGATATATTAAATGGTACAAAAATTTCATCAACAACAGTTGTTACAACAGATGTAACATATTATGCACATTGGATAGCAAATAAATATACAGTAAAATATAATGGAAATGGTGCAACTAGTGGAACTATTGCAAATAAAGAAGTTTCTTATGATGAAACATTTTCATTAGAAAAAAATGTATTTGTTAAAACAGGATATACATTTAAAGAGTGGAATACAAAATCAAATGGTACAGGAACATCATATAATGAAAATGCAAGTGTTAGCAATTTAACAGAAACAGCTGATGATATTGTTAATTTATATGCAATTTGGGAAGATAAAACTGGCCCAAATACAACAGCACCAGGGGCTGTATCTGATGTAAGCTCTGTAACAGTAACATGTAAACAAACTGATGATGGATCTGGTATTAATGAAACTACAATAGAATATGGAATTAATAAAAACGGAACTTGGGAATGGCAAAAAGATCCAAAATTTACAGGATTAAATTCAAATACAGAATATGAAGTAAAAACAAGAGCTTCAGATAAAGATGGAAATGGTCCTACTGAGTCAGAAGTTACAAAAATTAAAACAACTACACTTCAATTAGGTGATATAACATTTAAGAAAAACGATGAAAATGGAGAAGATTTTGCTCCAGCTATAAGTGCAGATGAAGATAAAGTGTATATAAATACAAATGTATATGTAAAAATTAATCCATCTGAAAATGGAAAAACAACATATACAGTAAAATGTAAAGGAGAAGATAATAAAGAGTATTCAGAAGATCAAATAATTGAAACTAAAACTGGTGTATATGAAATAACAGTTACTACAAAAACAGATTCAGAAACATATAATAAAACATATTACATATATGTTGATAAAACAAACCCAACATCTGATTTACCAACTGTTACAACTACAACAGGAAAAATAACATTAACAAATAATCAAAAAGATAATGAAAGTGGAATTGCTAAAGTTGAATACGGAATTTTATTAGATGGAGAATGGCAATGGCAATCTACTGGTAATTTTGAAGGTCTAAAAGAAAATACAAGTTATGAAGTAAAAACAAGAACAACAGATAAAGCAGGAAATGTAACAGAAACAGCAAATATGGAAGCAAAAACAAAAGCTTTAGCTCAAAGTACAATTAAAATTATAAAAGCTGAAAGTGAAACTGAAGTTACACCTTCAACAAGTGAAGATGATGAAAATAAACAATGGATTAATGAAGATATAAAAACAGAAATAACTACACCAGATGGTTTAAAATCTGAAGAGCATGTTTATAAACCTGATGGAACAGAAGTAATAAAAGATGCTGATGGAAAATATGGTGTAGATGATGGAACATACAAAATAGTAGTTAAAACAAAAGATGATGATGGCAATGTTAAAGAAGATACATACTATGTTTTTGTAGATAAAACAAAACCAATAGTAACTGTAAATCCTGATGGTGGAAAATATATTATTCAAGTAGGAGAAACATCTAGCAATATAGATGTAGTAATTAATGCTGATGAAACAGGAAGTGGTTTGAAAACATTAGAGTATGCATGGTCTACAAGTAAAATTACAGTTCCTACACAATGGAAAAAATTTGTAAATGGAACACCAATAACAAATAATGTAACAGGTGGAACATATTATTTATGGATAAATGTAAAAGATAATGCAGGTAACAAGGCTGATAAAATAATTACTAATGCATACACAGTTGTATATACTGTTCAATATGATGCAAATGGTGGACAAAATGCACCAGCATCACAAGAAAAAGGAAATAATAAAAATATAAATATTTCAGCAACAATACCAACTAAAAAAGGATACACATTTAAAGGTTGGGCTGAAACAGCATCTGCTACAAGTGCTAAATATCAAGCTGGAGATGTATATTCAGCAAATGTATCTATAAAATTATATGCAATATGGGAAGCAAATACTTATAATATTACATATAAATTAAATGGTGGAACTTTTAATACTACACAAGATACAACATACACATATAATAAAGAAAAAGTTTTACCAACAGCTGATGATATAACAAAACCTGGATATAATTTTGATGGTTGGTATGACCAAGATGGAAATAAAGTGTCAACTTTACCTACTGGAACGATTGATGATGTAATTTTAGAGGCTCACTGGACTGCAAGAACAGATACCAAATATACTGTTAAATATTACTTAGAAAATGCAAACAACTCTGAATATACATTATATAGTACAGAAGATAGAGCTGGTACAACTGATAAAATATTAAATTTGGAAGATGTACAAAACCCAAAAGTTGCAATTCCAAATGCAACTTATAAAAGCAATAATTTAACATCAACTACAAAAATTGATGCTACAACAACTACAGTTGTAAATGTATACTATTCAAGAAATACATTTAAATTGAATTTAGTTGCAGGCGATAATATTAGTAGTGTTACAGGTGCTAATAATTATAAATGGGGTCAAACTGTAAATATTAATGCAGTAATTGCAAATGATGCAGGATATACATATAAATGGAATTTATGGACATCAAGTGATTCTAGTGTTTTACAAAATCAAGCTAACCAAAAAACTACAATAACAATGCCAACTGCTAATATAACATTAACAGCTAGTGCAACAAGATCTGTTATAGAATACACTATTACTAAAAAGGTTAAACAAGATGGTAGCATAAATGAAAATAAAACACAAACAATAAAATATAATGTTGAAACACCAAGTTTTGAAATTACAACAGATGAAATTGATGGATATACATTTAAAGGATGGACTTTAAATGATGAATCACAAATATACCAAACTGTTACAATTGAAAAAGGAACAACTGGAAATAAAACTTATACAGCAGTATTTGTAGATGAAACAGGTCCTTCTAATAAAGCACCTACAGGAACATCTACAACAAGTGAAATTACAATTAAATGTAATCAAACAGATAATGGTAGTGGAATAAATGAAACTACAATAGAATATGGAATATACAAAGATAATGAATGGAAATGGCAAACTACTCCTACTTTTGAAGGATTAGATGCAAATACATCTTATAAAGTAAAAACACGTGTAAAAGATAACGCCGGAAATGGTCCAGTAGAATCTTTAGAAACTACAATTACTACAAAATCTGTAAATGAATCTACATTAACATTTAGAAAAAATAATAGTAATGGTGAAGTTGTAAACTTCCCAGCAACAGATGATTCAAGTGTATGGGTAAATACAAATATACATGTTACACCTAATATTACTCAAACATCTGGTATTACTACAACATATAAAATTGTTGATTCAAACGGACAAGAGCAATCTTTAAATTCAGATTCAATACTTATTACAGAAACTGGTAAATATGTAGCAACAATAACAACAACAGATGGTGTAAACGAAAAAGTAATAACATATTATATATATGTTGACAAAACATTACCAACAGTTGATATAGTACCAAATGGTGGAAATTATTACATTCCAGTTGGTAGTTCAAACATGGAGGTAACTTCAAAATTAATAGCAAAAGATGAAGGTGGAAGTAATTTAAATACATTACAATATGGATGGAGTAATAGCAGTATAACACCTCCAACAGTATGGTCTAATTTTGAAAATGAAAGTTCAATTTCTAAAACTCTATCTGGTGGTACAAGCTATTTGTGGACAAAAGTAACTGATGTTGCCGGAAATGAAGCACAAGAGCTAAAACATTCAGCTGGATTTGAAGTTGGATATACAATTGAATATGATGCAAATGGTGGAGAAAATGCACCAAGTACAGGATTAAAAAATCATAATGTAAATTATGCAATTTCAACATCAGAGCCAACAAAACAAGGTTATACTTTTAAAGGTTGGGCAACAACTGCACAGGCAACAACAGTAGAATATAATAAATCATCAATATATAGTGCAAATGAATCTGTAAGATTATATGCAGTATGGTCAGCAAATACCTATAATATTGTATATAATTTAAATGGAGGAGAATTTACAAAAACTGTTGATAGTAAATATACATACAATCAAGAAAAAGCTCTTCCAACAAGTTCAGATGTTCAAAAACCAGGATATGACTTTGATGGTTGGTATACTAAAGATGGTAAAAAAATGACAAGTTTACCAGTTGGAACAATTAATGATATAACACTAGATGCACACTGGAGTGCAAGAACAGATACAGAATACACAGTATATTATTACACAGAAAATATTGATGATAATAATTATACTAAAAATGAACAATTAACAGAAACAAAAACAGGAACAACAGATTCTACAATTAATTTAAGCACACTTGAAAAGAAACTAGAAGGAATGACATGTGTAAAAAGAGCAATAACTGAAAATGGTGAAAACACAGAAACTACAACAATAAATGGTGATGGAACAACAACAATATACATATATTATTCTAGAAATAAATATACACTTACAGTAAATGGAAATGAAAACATTTCATCTACTACTGGAAGTGGAGAATATAAATACGGAAAATCTGTTCAAATATCAGCAGTAATTAATAATGTAAAGGGATATAATTATTCTTGGAGTGGTTGGACATCTTCTGATATTACAGTACCAACAACACAAAAGGCAACAATTACTATGCCAAGTAAAAATGTAACTATAACTGCAAATGCTAATAGAACTATACAAGAATATAAAATTTCATATGATTTAGCAGGTGGTAAATTAGCAGATGATGTTTCAAATCCAACTACATATAACGTAGAATCAGAAAATATTACATTAAATAATCCTACAAAAGAAGGTTTTGTATTTGCTGGATGGATTGAAAACGATGTTAATTTAGGAACAAAAGTTGTAATACAAAAGGGAACAACAGGAGATAAATCTTATGTAGCATCATGGAAATTAAATGGTTACAAAGTTACATATAATTATGCCGAAAATGGCGGAACAAGTGCTACAAAAGCAGAAGATATAGTTGAATATACAAAAGCAATTGATTTAACACCAACAGCAGGAAAAGAAGGTTATGTGTTTGTTGGATGGAATACTGATAAAAATGCAACACAAGGTTTATCAGAGCTTAATATGAATTCAGCAGATGTAATACTTTATGCTATATATTCAAAAGAAGTAACAATAAAATTTGATAAAAACGGTGGAAATGAAGATATAGAGCAAAAATACACTGTATATAACAAACAAACAGAATTAACAATAAAAACACCAGAAACACCAACAGAAAATAGTGGATGGCAATTTGTTTGTTATGGAACAACATCTGATTCAATAGAAGGATTTAGCTTAGGTGAAGAAAAAACATTAACTATACCAGAAAATAAAAATTCAGTAACATATTATTCAAATTGGAAAAAAGATATAGTAATAACATTTATTGATTATTTAGGAGATCAAAAAAATACAACAGAAAAAACAGTAGTTGCATACAATGGAAATACAACTACAGTAGAAGCACCAGCACAAAGCGAATATGAAGAATGGATTTCAGCAGGATGGACTACAAGTGAAGATGCAACAGCAAAAGGAACAAATAAATCTGGTGGAATAATAAACAATATATCTCAAGATACAACATATTATGGTGTATATACACAAGATATACAATTGAAATATAATTTAAATGGATCTACATCAGATCAAATACCAACACAAACAGCAACAAGAAAAGTAAATAGTTGCAATATAGATAATGTAGATAACCCACAAATGAAAGTAAGTGAAAAAACACTTGTAAAACCGGGATATACATTTAATAATTATAAAGGATCAAATAATCAAAAATATGAAGCTGGAATTACTTATACTTTTGACCAAACTATAATATTAAATGCAGAATGGAATGTTGAAAAATATACAATAGAATATGATTTAGATGGAGGTAATATACCAGATTCAAAAGCAAATCCAAAATCATATACAATTGAAGATGCAGATATTGTATTAAATGAACCAACTAAACAAGGTTACAATTTTAGTGGTTGGAAATTAGATGGAGAAGAAACAATACAAAAACCAGGTATAATAAAAACTGGAAGTACAGGTGATAAAAAGTATATAGCACAATGGTCAAATTCAACTGATACAGAATACAAAATACAATATTACTACCAAAAAGATGGAATGTATTCAAATACACCAGATAGTTCAGTAGTAAAAACAGGAACAACAGAAGCTGAAGTTCAAGTATCAGATTCTGATAAAGTTCCAACAAAATCAGGATATAAATTTGATGAAGACGCAGTAAACATTTTATCTGGAACAATAAGCCCAGATGGAAGTTTAGCTTTAAAAGTATATTTTAAACAACAATTTACAATAAGATATCTACCAGGAATATATGGAACATTTACTGAGCAAGTATATACAGGTGTAGATTATGGTGGAGTAGTACCATCATTTAATGGTGAAATTTCTGGTAGACCAGGATATACATTTACAGAGTGGAATCCAGAAGTTGATTTTACAGCAACAGAAGATAAAACTTATACTGCAGAATGGGTAGCAAATACTAATACTGCATATAAAGTAGAATATTATTATCAAACAAACGGAGCATACAATACAATAGCAGATAGTTCAGTAACTAGAACAGGAACTACAGATACTGCTATAACAGTTGAAGATGCAGATAAAATATCAACAAAAGATGGATATATATTAGATGAAAGTGCAAACAATGTATTTTCTGGAACAATAGCAGGTGATGGAAGTTTAGTATTAAAAGTTTATTTTAAACAACAGTTTACAGTGCAATACCTTCCTGGTGATAAAGGAACGTTTGAAACACAAAAAACTGAAAGTTTAGATTATGGTATAAAAACACCTGAATTTACAGGGGATAAAACTTGTATGGATGGATATTCATTCAGTAAATGGAATCCAGATTTATCTCAAACTGTAACTGCTAATGTATCATATATTGCAGAATGGGTAGCAAATACTAATACTGAATATAAAATTGAATATTACTATCAAAAAGATGGTATTTACAGTGCAACACCAGATTCTACAAAAACAAAACAAGGAACAACAGATACAACAGCAACTGTAGAGGATTCAGACAAGATAGCAACAAAGACAGGATATGTATTTGATGAAGATGCAGAAAATGTTTTAACTGGAAATATAAATGGAAATGGAAGTTTAGTATTAAAAGTTTACTTTAAACAACAATTTACAATAAGATATTTACCAGGAACAAAAGGAACGTTTGAATCTCAAGTATATGAAAATATAGATTATGGAGAAGCACTTCCTGAAATTTCAGGTGAAACAACAGGAGAGCCAGGATACACATTTAATGGTTGGGATAGTGAATTACCAACAGTTGTAACAGAAAGCAAAGATTATACAGCTCAATGGACAGCAAACACAGATACACAATACACTGTTGAATATTACTATCAAACAGCTGGAGTATATCCAGATAAAGCAACAAAATCTGTAACAAGAAAGGGAACAACTGATAGTACAGCAAGTGTTACAACATCAGATAAAATTTCTACAATTACAGAAAAAAATTACATAATAGATTTAAAGGCAGGAAATATATTAAGTGGAACAATTAAAGGCGATGGAAGCTTAGTATTAAAAATATATTTTAAAGAGCAATTTAAAGTAAAATATATAGCTGGAACACATGTTAAATTTGATACACAAACTTTAACAGTAGACTATAATGCAAAAAATCCATCATTTACAGGAACACCTGTATATGATACAGGATATGGAAATGGTGTATGGACACCAACACTTTTAACAAATATAACAGAAGATACAGAGTATGTATTAAATGCAACACCAAATAATGATACACAATATAAAGTTGAATATTATTATCAATCATCTGGAGTATATTCAGCAACACCAACAAGTTCTGTAACAAGAAAAGGAACAACAGATACAGTAGCATCTGTAACAGATGGGGATAAAACATCAACAAAAACAGATTTATTATATGTATTTGATATTTCAGCTTCAAACATATTAAAAGGAAATATAGAAGCTGACGGAAGTTTAATTTTAAAAGTATATTTTAAACAACAATTTACAGTAAAATATACACCAGGAACTCATACTACATTTACAGAAGAAACACATGTAGTAGATTATGGTGCTACAACACCAGATTTTGAAGGAACTGTAAAATGTGATGCAGGATATTCATTTAAAGATGTATGGACACCAAAAAAAGCTTCAAAAGTAACTAAAGATGCAACATATGTTGCAAATGCAGTGGCAAATACAAATACAAAATATACAATTCATATGTATGGTGAAAATGCAACAGATACAAATTACGCTCTTATAAAAAGTGTTACAAAAACTGGCACAACAGGTGCATCAGTAACAATTGCAGATGTTGTAGGAACTTTAGATGGATATACATATTCAAAATCTAAAAACAAGGTGGGAGGAACAGTTATAACAACTGCAACAATAAAAGGTGATGGAAAAACAGAAATTTTTGCATATTTTACACGTAACAAATATAAATTAGTTTTAACTGCAGGAACTAATATTTCATCAGTAACTGGAGCTGGAACATATAAATGGGGTGCTTCTGTAACAATAAATGCAACAATTAAAACTACAACAGGTGTAACATATTATTGGTCAGGATGGACATCAAGTAATGCAAAAGTACTTGCAAATCAAGCAACACAAAAGGCCACAATAACAATACCAAAACTTACAACAGGTGATTCAATTACATTAACTGCTAATGCATCAAATGGAACGGCAAATGAATATCCAATTATATATGAAGGGGTAGATGATGTAGATAATTCAGCTAACCCAACTACATATAAATATGGAAAAGCAGTTACATTAAAATCTCCTGGAGCAAGAACTGGATATGATTTTGTAAACTGGTATTCAGATTCTACATACAAAACTGTATATACAAAAATACCAGCAACTCAAAAAGGAACAGTTATAGTTTATGCAAAATGGAAAAAACATGCATATACTGTTATATATAATGCAAAAGGTGGAACATGTAGTGTTGGAACAAAAAGTTTAAATTATGGTGATGAAATTGATTTATCTCCAGTTGCAACTAAAACAAATAGTATATTTAAAGGATGGAGTACATCTGAAACTGATTCAACTTGCTTAGAAGCACCACAATATATGGGTGCAAGTGACTTAGTACTATATGCAGTATATGTAGATGCAGTTGCTAAAATTGGAAATACATATTATGAAACAGTACAAGATGCAATTGATGCAGCAGGAACAGCAGAAACAACAATAGAAATATTAAGAGATGTAACTTTAGGTCAAACAATAGGAAAAACACAAGCAGATCAAAATATTACAATAAATTTAAATAAATATACATTAACTAGTACAAGTACATCGCTAGCAACAATAGAAAATAGAGGAAACCTAACACTTACAGGAGCTGGTAGTGTAACTAGTAGTGGATATGTTGCAATGAAAAATTTAGGAAAAGGAACAATTAATGTTTCAAATGCAACAGTAAAAGGAAAAAATTATGCAATTAGTAATAATTCAACAGCTTCAACAGCTGAAAAACCATCAGTAAAATTAACAAGTGGAACTATTGAATCTACAGGAACATCAGCATTGTATAATTTCAATAGTGGTTATGTATATTTAGCTGGGGGAACTGTAAAAAATACAGGAGTAAGTAGTTGTATAGTAAGTATTTCAACAGGTACAATACATGTAGATGGTGCAACAGTATTAAAAGAAGGAACGAAAAATTATGCTATTAATAACACAAAAGAAGGAGAAATTATAATAACAAAAGGATCTGTAACAGCAACACAAACAACTGCTATATATATGAAAAATGGTACAGTAACAATTGGAAAAAATGATTCAACTGTTAGTACAACATCACCTGTAATTAGTGGTGGAGCATATGGTTTATATAAAACAAGTACAGTAACAAGCAATTTTTATGATGGTATAATTAAAGGTGCAGATGGAAAGGCAATATATGGTTTAATAGATAATATGCCAACTGGTTATAATGTACAAAAGACCACAGAAGACGGAATACAATCTGCAATACTTGTTAAAGCAAATTATGCAGAATACGATTCTAATAATAATATTGTAACTTATTATCCAACATTAAATACTGCATTTACAAATGCCACATCTGATAATACAATAAAACCACTTAAAAATGTAACTGAAACAGTAGCAGTAACAATGCCGGCAGAAAAATCATTGATATTAGATTTAAATGGAAAAACAATAAGTATTTCTACAACAATTACAAATAATGGAACATTACAAGTAAATGATTCTACAAATAAAGGAAACTTAAAAACAACAAAAAGTATAACAAATACAGGAAATATTATTGTAAATAGCGGAAATATAGTTGGTTTAGGTAGTGTTCAAACTATGATAAATGATGCTACAACAGCAAATATAACAATAAATGGAGGTGTGGTTTCTGCAGTTGCAGATGCAAACATCGTAACATTATATAACAAATCTGGTGAAATAACGATAAATGGAGGTACTGTAACATCTAAATATAGATGTATTACAAATACAACTGCAAATGCTTCAATTACAATAACAGGAGGTACTGTATCTGCAGTAGGTGGTTCAAAAATATCATATCAAGCAGAAGCTGTATATGCAGCAGCAGGTACATTAAATGTTAGTGGAGGAAATTTATCTGCTGAAAAGGGCGAATATACGAGCGCATGGGCAGTTCAATCTGGTTCAACAGCAAAAAGTACAATAACAGGAGGTACATTTAGTGGAGAAACACTAGGCTTAGGTATATATGGAGAGGCTGATATATCAAATGCAAAAGTTATATGTAATGAAGGTACTGCAATAATTAATTATGGAACAGCAACCATAAATTGCACTAATGTTACAACACAAGCAGCAAAGGCTGGTATATCAAGTACTAAAGCCGGAAAAATTAATATTATTAGTGGAAATATACAAGGTGATACAACTGGTATTTATGCATCATTAGGTACAATAACATTAGGAACAAACGAAGCTACTCCATCAGTAAGTACAACAGTTCCAAGTGTTGTAGGTGGAACTTATGGTGTAAATATTGAGAGCACAGCAACATTTAACTTTTATGATGGTGTAATAAGTGCACCAATAAAACAAGCAATAAATGGAACAATTACAGATAAACCAACAGGATATGATGTAGTATACTCATTTAAAAATGATTTAGAGAGTGCGACACTTGCTAAAACAGCAAATAGAGTATGTAAAATAGGTGATGTATATTTTTCAACAGTACAAAATGCCGTAAATTATGCAGGAACAACACCATCAACTATAGAAATGTTAAAGAGCGTAAGTAAAGCAGGAACACAAGCTTCAATTCAAGCAAATCAAGACATAACATTAGATTTAAAAGGATTTACAGTAACATCAACAGGTAATGGTTCAACAATAGTAAATAGAGGTAAATTTAATATAAAAGATACAAGTACATCATCAGCAGGAAAAATAACATGTACAAGCACAGGAGTACATTATTCAATTTATAATACAGGAACAGCAATAGTAACAAGCGGAAATGTAGAATCAAGCAATGCTCAATCTACAATATACAATAATTCTGCATCAGCAAGCATTACTGTAAATGGAGGAAAAGTTTCAACAATTTATGATGGAAATACAAATGCAATACTTAATAATTTAGGAAATGTTAAAGTAACAGCAGGAACAATACAATCAAATTATAGAGCTATAGTAAGTAGTGCAAATAATAAAAACGGAAACGTAACAGTAACAGGAGGAACCGTAAAAGCAACAGGAACAGCAAATATAACAGCAACAGCAGAAGCATTTAATGTTTCAGGAGGAACTTTAACTATAAGTGGAGGAACATTTGTAGGTGATAAAGGAAAATATAGCTCTGGTTGGGCTGGATACACTGCTGACGGAGTAAGTGCAACAATAACAGGAGGTAACTTTACAGGTTCACAAAGATCATTAGTTATATATGGAGATGCTAAAATTTCAAATGCAACAATTGTAGGAACTAATACATCAGCATTATGTAATTTAGGAACACATGTTGTAGAAGTAACAAATTGTACAATTAAATCTGCAACTTCAGCTATTTGGAATAACAATGCTAATGGTTCAGTTATAGTAAGAAGTGGTACAATAACAGGAAATGATACAGGTATTTATATATATGCTGGAACAGTAACAGTTGGAACAAATGAAAAAACACCATCAGTAAGCACAACAGTTCCAAGTATTACAGGTGAACAATATGGTGTAAACTTAAGATCTGGAAGTACATTTAATTTTTATGATGGTGTAATAAAAGGTCAATTAAATAAATCTATAAATGGTTCTGTAGCAGATGTGCCAACAGGATATGGTGTAGTATATACATATAGTAATGATGTAGAAAGTGCAACGCTTGCAAAACAAGACAATATAGTTTGTAAAATAGGTAATAAATATTTTACAACAGTACAAAATGCAGTAAATTATGCAGGAACTACAACATCAACTATAGAAATGCTAAAAAGCGTAAGTAAAGCAGGAACACAAGCTTCAATTCAAGCAACTCAAAATATAACATTAGATTTAAAAGGATTTTCAGTAACATCAACAGGTAATGGATCAACAATAGTAAATAGAGGTAAATTTAATGTAAAAGATACAAGTACATCATCAGCAGGAAAAATAACATGTACAAGCGCAGGAGTACATTATTCAATTAATAATATTGGAACAACAACAGTTACAAGTGGAAACATTGAATCTAGCAATGCTCAAGCTACAGTATATAACAATGGAGATTCAGCAAACTTCATTGTAAATGGAGGAAAAGTTTCAACAACATATGACGGAAATACAAATGCAATACTTAATAATTTGGGAAATGTTAAAGTAACAAAAGGAACAATACAATCAAATTATAGAGCAATAACAAGTAGCTCAGGAAATACAAATGGAAACATAACAATATCAGGAGGAACAGTAAAAGTTGTAGGTGGAAAAAGCATTACATACCAAGCAGAGCCATTCTATGTAACAGCTGGTACATTAAATATAAGTGGAGGTACATTTATAGGTGAAAATGGTGATTATACAACATCTTGGGGCGGTCAAATAGGCGAAAAGGCAACTGCAACAATAACTGGTGGTAATTTTACTGGTAATACAAAAGGATTAGGTATATATGGAAAAGCAACAATATCAAATGCAACAATATCAAGTTCATCAGGTATGGGTGTTTCTAATTATGGAACAGAAACAGTAACATTAACAAATAATACAATTACAGGAAATACTACAGGTGTTAATAATGAATCTACTGGATCCATAGTTATAAAATCTGGAAAAATAACAGGAACAACAGATACAGGTGTATATGCAAAAGCTGGAACAATAACATTAGGAACAAATGAGCCAACTCCAGTAGTAAGTGCAACAACACCAAATATTACAGGTGAAAAATATGGTGTGAATATAGCATCAACAGCAACATTTAATTTTTATGATGGTATAATAAATGGACCATTAAATAAAGCAATACAAGGAACAGTATCAGCAAAACCAACAGGATATGATGTTGTATATTCATATAGTAATAATATAGAAAGTGCAACACTTACAAAAACAGCAGATAGAGTATGTAAAATTGGAACAAAATACTTTACATCAATTCAAAAAGCAATAAATTATGCAGGAACTACAGAGTCAACAATAGTAATGCTAAAAAATGTTAGCCAGGCATCAACTCAAGGAACAATTTCAAGTGGACAAAAAATAACATTAGATTTAGCAACATATACAGTAACAACAACAGGTGGAGGATCAACATTTGTTAATAAAGGAACATTTAATGTAAAAGGAACAAAAGGAAAAATAGAAGCAACATCAGCAAATTACGTAGTAAATAATACCGGAGCATTTACATTAACAAGTGGAACAATAAGATCAACAGGAGCAAAAAATACTATTGTTAATAATGCTAAAACTGCTAGTATAACAGTAAATGGAGGAACAATTTCTTCAGAATATGATGGAAATGTTGTTAGTATATATAACATGCTAGGAGATGTTACAATTAATAAAGGTACTATTACATCTAAATATAGATGTTTAGCAACGTCCTTAAGCAATGAAACAGGTACTGTAAATGTAACAGGTGGAACTTTAAAAGCAGTAGGTGGAAAAAATATATCATATCAAGCAGAGGCAATTTACATAGCATCAGGGACTGCAAATATTAGTGGAGGTATATTTACTGGAGAAAAAGGTGAATATACAGCCGGATGGGCAGGACAAATAGGTGAAAAAGTTACAACAACTATAACAGGTGGTAAATTTACAGGAGAAACAGCTGGAATAGGTATTTATTCTGAATCTGGAACAAATCAAGTAAATAATGCAACAGTAACAGCTATAGATGGATCAGCTTTAATGAATATGAATGGAGCAGTTCTTGAAGTAACAAACTCAACTGTAAGTGGAACAATAGGAATACATCAATTATCAACTGGTAATATAATAGTAAATTCAGGAACAATAACAGGAACAACACAAGCTATATACAGTACATCAGGAAATGTAACAATAAATGGTGGAATTTTATCTGGTGAAAGAGCAATTCAGAAAGGTGGACCTGGAACAATATTAGTAAATGATGGTAAATTAACATCTACAATAAGTGGAACAATAACTGCAGATTATGATGCTGACAAAGTATACATTAATGTAAGAGGTGGTACAGTACAATGTGCTGAAGACCAATTATCAGCGATAATAAACTTTACTACAAATGGAGGTATAGTTATTGGAAAATATGGTGAGGCTTCTAAAACAACTCCAGTTATAAAAGGAAGAATATATGCAAGTAATGAAGGCTTTAAAGATAGAGATGGATACACAACAGGAACATGTGGAGTTTATGTAAATGGAGGTTTAATAACTGCAACAAATTCAAATGCAATATATAGTATAGGTGCAATAACTATAGAAGGTGGTAAGATATCAGCAAGTCAAGCACATACAGTAACATTGGGAAATGTAGCAGATAGTGAAAAACAAGATGATCCATCATCTATAAAAATTATAAAAGAAGCAGTAATTGAAAATACATCAGACTATTATGCAGTATCAACAAATAATGATAAAATACAATATCTTGCAATTAATCTTACTGGCGAAGGAAGTATTACTTCAGCAAAAGGAATAGCCGTTAATAATCAAAAAGGAAAAACTGATATATTTGGAGCTGGCCATATAACAGGTTATACATATGGTGCATTTACTAAATCAGGAACAATAGATTTCAGAGCAAGTTTATCAAATGTCAACTATATATCTGCAATAGGTGAAAATGGTGTAGCAATATGTACTGAAACTGGTACAATTAATATTGGCGAAAAGTATGATACTTTTAGAAAAGTAACACCAGTAATAACAGGTAAAAAATACGGAGTTCAGGTAGTTTATGGAGATGGAACATTTATGTATGGAGATGGATACATATATGGTGGTACAAAATCAATAAATAATGCAGGAACACAAGAACTTAAGAGCTGTAATTTGGTAGATGCTAATGGAAATTCAATTAATACATATTATGGAATAAACTACTCAAAAGAGAATGTTGATATAGGTGGAACTAGTGTAAATTGTGAAAAAACACAACTTGTTAAACCTTATTATGCCAATTCTTATGTAATGATATATGACAAAAATACAGTAACTAGATGTTACGAAGATTTAGCATCAGCATTAAATAATGAAGATACAATATTTGCTATCAATAGCAAAACAGAAACACAAGAAAGTGATTATACAATTAATAAAAATACATCACTGTTCCCAAATGGAAAAAATATAAAATTAAATAGTTCAATTGTAGTTAAAAAAGGATATAAACTAACTATTCCATATTCAACACCAGGTGGTGTACTTGACGGAAGCATTGAATCAAGCGCAAAAAGAACAATTTTAAATAATGGAGAATTATCAATAGGAACAATTATTAAAAATACATCAGAACTTGGTATTACTGCAAGTTGTGTAGAAAATACAGGTACATTATCATTAATTCATGGAGCATTCGTACAAGCAACTACAGCAACAGCAATACGAAATTCAGGTACAGGAACAACAACAATAGATACAATACCAAATAGAGGTATTTTTGTAGATAAAACAGACGATCCTGAGCATTATGCAATAAGAAGTTCAAGTACAGCTCAAAATTCAATAGTAGTTGAACATGGTAATATATATGGAGATGGAGGTATTTTTGCTGGAAATACTATAGTAAAAAGAGGTATAATAACAGCAGTAACTTCAAGTGCTATATCAACAAGTATAGCTAACTCAACTATAACAATTGGTGATGAAACATTAGATCTTACTAATATTAAAAATGATGATTATACAAATATACCTATTTTACAAGCAAAACAAAATGCTATAAATATTACATCAAATAAATCAACTTTAAATTACTATGCAGGAACTTTGTTTGGTGTAAATAAAGCAATAAATAATGCAGGAACAACAAATGTAAGACGATATTATAGAATTTTCGAATATAAAGGAAATATAGTATTAAATGAAGAGCAATTTGAAGCAGATAAAGTAATATTGGTAAAAAAATAGGTTATATGTAAAAAATTGAGTCAATTACAAATTTAGTTATTCAAATAAAAAATTATTTCAAATATAAATTTAATTCATATAAAAAGGCAGGAAACATTTTATTGTTTCCTGCCTTTTCTAGTTATATATACACAGTTTATACATAAAAACTTAAATAGAGGACAAATAATAAGTGTTATTTATTATTTGTCTGTATATTTTTATGTTCATTATAGTTTTGTTTTAATAATTTTATTATAAAATAAATTAAAACCAGTGCGACAATTAGTACAATTAATAATATTGGATTAGTAGCAAAAAATATAATAATACCACCTAAAATAGGAATTGTAAAATTATACGCACCAAGAATATCTTCATTTTTTACTTCATCAAGATCTTCAGCATTATTATTATCACCTTTTGTTACATATGATTTTATGCCATCTTCATTTTTTACATCAATTATTCTGTGAACGGTTACAGTTTCATCTTGGTTAAATGCTATTATATCACCTTTTTCATATGTGTCTTTTGGAGAAGTAACAATTAAATCTTTGGTATTAATTGTTGTTTCCATACTTCCAGATAAAATAATAAAAAAGTTATGATTAAAAAATGAAACATATTTTTTTTGAAGTATAAATTTTTGATATGAGTAATAGGCAATAAGCACTATTAAAATTATAATTATTATATATTGTAGTATATTAACAGCCTTTCTAGATATTTTCGTTTTTTGAGCATTCTCATTTGAATTATTACTATTTGTTGTAACCTCTGCTTTTTTGTTAATGTTATTATTGATGTTCGTTTTTATGTTTTCATGTGTATTATCATTATTACTTGTTTTCATAAATACCCCTTTGCTATTTTTTATTTATAATTGATTTTTTATTAAAAATATAAAGTACAAAAAAGGACATATAAATATTATGTCCTTTTAAAATCAAAATTATTACTGTAAATCAATTAAGCCAGTTGTAACTTGTTCTGCACCTGGGTTAACTTGAGTTCCTACTATAGAAATGTTGAATTTAACTCCATTTTCTGTAGCAGCTTTTCCTTCCCTAGTATCTATTGGATCGTTTGTTGCTGCTGGGTTTGTTTCATATGCCCATTTCCAATAAATTGTTACAGTTTGTTCTGTTCCTACATCACGTTGAGCAATGTATCCAGCAAGTTCTGCATCATCTTTTAATTGTTTTGTGCAACCTGCATCAGAATAAAAATGTAAATTTGTTGGTTTTCCAGTCATATCAGTAAGTTTAATATCATATTTTACTGCAACTTCTGAAGATGTAGCATCTAGACCAATTGAAAAATGACCACTTGTTCCAGGAGCTATTCTATCTGCAGCAACGTTATTTACATCATTCCAAACAACAACACCATCAACTGCTTTGGCTAAGTCAATACTTGCAATTTTTTTCTCATCAGTTGTAAAGTTCCATTTAGCAACTGTTGAAGCCGATTTTCCTGAATAAGAATTTGTGTATTTAGACCATGCCCAAATACCAAATGATAAAACTGCAATAAGCAATATAGCTAAAATTGCTATTATTTTGCTATTGTTATTTTTCTTTTCTGTATTATTTGTCATATGTTCATTCTCCTTTCTTTTCTTAAGTACAAACTCATTATAACAAAGCGAAAAAATATTTACAACCAAAAAACGACTTTTTTTACAAGAATTTTTTTCAAAAAATACAAATATTTACATATTCAGCTAAAATTAGAGGTTAGAGGGTTTGGTCAAATGAAGAGATGTCAATGTGTCAATCAGAACCGTCCACATTGACAACCCCTCATTAACACACCGATAAGTTTCTAATTTAGGTCTTGTTTTTTTCGAAAAAAAGCTATATAATGTTGAACAAATTCGTAAAAGGAGATGATACCATGCAAGTTAGTCGTGAACAACTTTTGCACATAGCAAATTTAGCACATCTTAAATTAAAAGATGAAGAGGTTGATACATATTTATTACATTTACAAGATATATTAAATTTCGCAGAAAAAGTAAATAATGCACCAACAGATGGTTTAGGAGAAACAATAGGTGCAAATGATAAATATAATGTATTCAGAAAAGATGAAATTGTAGAATTCGGTGATAGAGATGCATTGCTTCAAAATGCTCCTGCACAAGAAAGAGGAATGTTTAAAATACCAAAAGTTATACAATAATTAAAAATGACATTTCATAAGGTTCGAAAATCATCAAATTTATTAATGCAGATGAATTATGCGAAGGGAGGAAATTTAATGAATATTACAGAACTTACAGTACATGAACTTCAAGAAAAATTAGCTTCTAAAGAGCTAACAGTAACAGAAATAACAAAAGCATATGCAGATAGAATTGCAGAAAAAGAGCCAGATGTACAAGCTTTTGTAACAACTTTAACAGATGAAGCAATAGAGCAATCTAAAGAAATAGAAAAAAAAGTAAACAATGGGGAAATTGAATCAAATTTTGCCGGAATTCCTATTGGAATAAAAGATAACTTATGCACAAAAGGTATAAAAACAACTTGTAGCTCAAAAATGCTAGAAAACTTTGTTTCACCATATGATGCAACAGTTATCGAAAAATTAAATAATGAAGGTTTGATAAACCTAGGAAAATTAAATATGGATGAATTCGCAATGGGTGGTTCAACAGAAACATCAGCATTTAAGAAAACAAAAAATCCATGGAATTTAAATACAGTACCAGGTGGTTCATCAGGTGGTTCTGCAGCAGCTGTTGCAGCAGGTATGGTACCTTGGGCTCTTGGTAGCGACACAGGTGGATCAATCCGCCAACCATCAGCTTTTTGTGGTGTTGTAGGATTAAAACCTACATATGGTTTAGTTTCAAGATATGGTTTAGTAGCATTTGCTTCATCATTAGACCAAATAGGACCAATCACAAAAGATGTTTATGATAGTGCAATGCTTTTAAATTTAATAGCAGGACATGATTCAAAAGATACAACATCAATAGAAAGACCAAAAGTAGATTATACTAAAGCATTAAAAAATGATGTTAAAGGTCTAAAAATTGGTGTTCCAAAAGAATTCTTTGGTGAAGGTATAAATGAAGAAGTTAAAGCAAAATTACAAGAAGCAATAGAAAAATATAAAGAGCTAGGAGCAGAAGTAGAGGAATTTTCATTAGATGTTGCAGAATATTCGCTAGCAACATACTACATAATTGCCTGTGCAGAAGCAAGCTCTAACCTAGGTAGATTTGATGGTATCAGATATGGATACAGAACAGAAAACTTTGAAAAATTAAAAGATATATATGTAAATTCAAGAAGCGAAGGATTTGGTCCAGAAGTTAAAAGAAGAATTATTTTAGGAACATATGTATTAAGTTCAGGTTATTATGATGCTTATTACAAAAAAGCTCAACAAGTTCGTACATTAGTAACAAACGAATTTGAAAAAGCTTTCGAAAAATATGATGTTATATTAACTCCAACATCACCAACAGTAGCATTCGAATTAGGTTCAAAATCAAGCAATCCATTAGAAATGTATTTAGCAGATATCTGTACAGTATCTGTAAACATAGCAGGACTTCCAGGAATATCAATTCCATGTGGAGTAGACAGCAAAGGAATGCCAGTAGGAATGCAACTAATAGGAAACAAATTCACAGAAGAAACAATACTAAATGCAGCATACACCTACGAACAAGCAACAAACTTCAGAAAAAATTACAAACCAGAATTTAAAAAATAGATAAAAGAAAAAGGGAAAAAGAGAACCGTCCCCTTTTCCCACTTTGCGTGAAAGGAGCTAATTATATGTCAAGAAGTGATTATGAAATAGTAATAGGACTTGAAGTTCATGCAGAGCTTTCTACTAAGACAAAGATCTTTTGTAGTTGTCCTACAGAATTTGGTGGAGAGCCAAATACACATTGTTGTCCAATTTGTATGGCAATGCCTGGTACATTACCTGTATTGAACGAAAAAGTTGTTGAATATGCAGTTAAAGCAGGTTTAGCTACAAATTGCGAAATTTCAAGAAATAGTAAAAATGATAGAAAAAATTACTTTTATCCAGATCTTCCAAAAGCATATCAAATATCACAATTTGATAAACCTCTTTGTGAACACGGATATGTAGAAATTGAAGATGATGAAGGTAATCCTAAAAAAATACGTTTAACTCGTATTCATATTGAAGAAGATGCAGGAAAATTAAATCATAGTGAGTTTGGTGGAGGTAGTTTAGTTGATTTAAACAGAGCTGGTGTACCATTAATCGAGTCTGTATCTGAACCAGATATTCGTTCAGCAGGAGAGGCTGAAAGATATTTAAGAAAACTTAAATCAATTTTTGAATATATTGAAGTATCTGACTGTAAAATGCAAGAAGGTTCACTTCGTGCAGATGTTAATGTTTCTGTAAGAAAAAAAGGTGCAACAGAATTTGGAACTCGTACAGAAATGAAAAATATGAACTCATTTAGATCAATAGTAAGAGCTATTGATTATGAAGCAAATAGACAAATTGATGTACTAGAAGAAGGTGGAGTAATTGAGCAAACAACTTTAAGATGGGATGATGTATCTGGAAGAACATTCCCAATGAGAAGTAAAGAAGATGCTCAAGATTATAGATATTTCCCAGATCCAGATTTAGTAGCAATTCGTTTATCTGAAGAATATATTCAAAATATAAAAGATAATTTACCAGAATTACCAGAAAGTAGAAAATCTAGATATATGTCTGAATATGGATTATCTGAAAAAGATGCAAACTTAATAACAGCTTCAAAATATTTATCTAATTTATTTGAAGGTGCAAAAGAAGTTTGTGGAAATCCAAAATTATCAGCAAACTGGATTTTATCAGATATTTCAAGAATATTAAATGAAAAAGAAATGGAACCAGACCAAATTCCATTTACAGCTGAAGAGCTTGGAAAAACTATTTTACTAATTGAAAAAGGAACAATAAGTTCAGCGATAGCTAAAAAGGTTGTAACAGAATTATTTGAAAATCCACAAGATCCAGAAGAAATAATAAAGAAAAATGGATGGATTCAAATTTCTGATGAAGGTGCTATAAAAGAAGTTGTAACACAAGTTTTAGAAGCAAATCCACAATCAATAGCAGACTATAAAGCTGGAAAAGATAAGGCATTAGGATTCTTAGTAGGACAAGCAATGAAAGCAACAAAGGGAAAAGCAAATCCACAAATGCTTAATAAAATGTTCTTAGAAGAGCTTAATAAATAAAGAAAGTACGAATAAAATTTTTGTATTGACATATCATTGTAAGTAGAGATTCTATATTTAGCCTAAGGGCTATTAACTTTGATGTAAATGTATATAACGCAACAAAAAGACTAGGTGGTTAGCCTAGTCTTTTGTTGTTATTACAAATCTTTTTTTATACGGTTAAATGCAAGTGCACAAATTATTGCAGAAACAGAAAGAATTATACTTATACGTAATAAAGTTATTCCTAAATCATACTGGAAAATAATGTATGTAAAGTGATACATTGATAAAATAAAAGCTGAAAGCAATGCTAGTAATAAACAAAAAATGAGCATAAACTTTGTTATTTTTTTTATTTGGGGCTCTATTTTCATTAGCTCAGTAATTAATTTCATAACAATCCTCCATAAATGTAATCTTACTAATAAAAGATTAACATAAACAGCGAAAAAAATCAAAGTTAATATTTGGTAGAATGCTATTGAAAATCATACACATAAATGATATAATCCAATTCAAAAGTAGAGGTGTTAATTATGAAGGTAATTTTATTAGATAATATAAAGGGCGTTGGAAAAAAAGATGAAATAATAAATGCAAGTGATGGTTATGCACGTAATTTCTTATTTCCAAAAAAATTAGCTGTAGAAGCTAATAACGAAAATATGAGTAAATTAAAGGCTAAAAAACAGTCTGAACAATATAAAAAAGATGTTAATAAAGAAAATGCCGAAAAAATAGCTAAAAAATTAGATGATATAACATTAACAATTAAAGTAAAAGCAGGAGAAAACGGAAAAATATTTGGTGGAGTAACATCAAAAGAAATATCAGAAGAGCTTAAAAAACAATACAAAATAGATATTGATAAAAAGAAAATTATACTTAATGAAAACATAAAAAATTTAGGTAGTTTTGATATAAGTATGAAATTATTTGAAGGTGTTACTGGAAAATTAAAGGTAAAAGTTATTTCAGAATAAGCCAAAATACATGAGAAAAAATATTGCTATATGGAATTCTAAAGTACGTATGAGCAATATTTTTTTACTCAAAATCTGTCTAGGAGGAATAGTAAAAAATGGAGTTTAATAAAGTACCACCACATGATTTGGAGGCAGAGCAGGCAGTTTTAGGATGTATGCTAACAGATAAAGATGCTGTAATATCTGCAGTTGAAACTCTAACAGAAGATGATTTTTATAGAGAAGATAATAAAATAATTTATAAAGCGATTCTTAATTTATATAATAGAGCAGAGCCAATTGATATTATAACATTAAAATCTGAATTAAGTGCAATGGGAAAATTTGAGGCAGTAGGAGGATTGGAATATTTAGCAGAATTACCAGATAAAGTTCCTACTACTTCAAATGTTGAAAGATATATTAAAATAGTAGAAGAAAAATCAACATTAAGAACTCTTATAAAAACAGCAAATGATTTAATTTCTTTAGGTTATGACCCAACTCAAGATGTTGAAGATATAATGGATAGTGCTGAAAAGAAAATTTTTAATGTTATGCAAAAAAGAAATCAAACAGGGTACTCATCTATTAAAGATATTTTAGTAGATTCTTTTACTGAGCTTGAGGATTTGTATAATAGAAAACAACATGTAACTGGTGTTCCAACTGGATTTATAGATTTAGATAATAAAACAGCTGGTCTTCATAATTCAGATCTAATACTAGTTGCTGCGAGACCTGCTATGGGAAAATCTGCATTTGCATTAAATATTGCTACAAATGCAGCAATACAGGCAAATGTTGGTGTTGCTATATTCAGTCTCGAAATGTCAAAGGAGCAAATGGCTAACAGAATTTTGGGTAGTGTTGCTATGGTTGATGGAAATAGTATTAGAACAGGTAGAATTGCAGATGATGATTGGATTAAACTTGCAACAGCATCTGGAGAGCTTTCTCAAACCGGTATATACATAGATGACACACCTGGTATATCTGTAATGGAAATTCGTGCAAAGTGTAGGAAATTAAAATTAGAAAAAAATATTGGTCTAGTTGTAATAGATTACCTACAGCTTGTTCAAGGTAGTAACAAAAAAGGTGGTAGCCGTGAGCAGGAAATTTCTGAAATTAGTAGATCTTTAAAAATATTAGCGAAAGAAATAAATGTTCCTGTAATTGCATTATCACAGTTATCCCGTGCGCCTGAGCAACGTCCAGATCATAGACCTATGCTTTCTGACCTTCGTGAATCTGGAGCGATAGAGCAGGATGCCGATATTGTTATGTTCTTATATAGAGATGATTACTATAATGAAGATAGTGAAAAGAAAAATATTGCGGAAGTTATTATTGCTAAACACAGAGCAGGTTCTACTGGAACTGTTGAGCTTGCTTGGCTTGGAAGTTATACTAAATTTGCTAATTTGGCGAAGGATTATTAGGTTTTTGCAAGTTGGCGCTTTGGAGTTTGGGTTGGAGCCGTGAGGATAGGATTATATTATAAAAAATCCAATCCTTACTGGTGCGCCTTTTCTTGAATAGTGTGATTTACTGTTTACCCTCGCTATGGGGTGTACAAGATTTTTTGTGCTCTACAGCTTCCAAACTGCGCGGATTGGATTTTTTATAATATAATCCTATCCTCACTACTCTGATGGTTGGGGTGAGCTTTTTTGCAAAATTTAGGGGGGATTTTTTTTGAGTGAGTTTGATGAGAGAGTTTTGAGAACTATTAGAAAATTTAATATGATTTGCTCTGGTGATTGTATTGTTGTGGCAGTTTCTGGGGGGCCGGATTCTATGAGCTTGCTTAGAGCTCTTATTAAGCTTAGGGAGAAGTTTAATATTAAATTGGTTGTGGCTCATGTTAATCATATGATTAGGGCTGTGGCTGATTCGGAAACGGAGTTTGTTAAGGGCTTTTGTGAGGATAATGGTGTTGATTGTTTTGTTAAAAGGATTGATGTTGTGGGGCTTTCGGAAAAACTTAAGATTAGTTGTGAGGAAGCTGGCAGAAATGTTAGATATGATTTTTTTGATGAGATTTTTGATAAGGTTGGTGCAAATAAAATTGCTATTGCTCATAATAAAAATGATAATGTTGAAACTGTGCTAATGAATATTATGAGAGGGTCTGGGGTTTCAGGTCTTAAAGGAATTGAACCTGTTAGAGATGGTAAGTTTATTAGGCCTTTGATTGAAATTGATAGAAAAAGTATTGAACAGTATTGTGTTGATGAAAATCTTAATCCTAAGTTTGATGAGTCTAATAAGGAAAATGTGTATACTAGAAACAAAGTTAGAAATTTGCTTATTCCATATATTGAAAAGGAATTTAATCCTAATATTATTGAATCAATTAGCAGATTATCGGATTTAGCAACACAAGAAAGCAATTTTGTGGATAATGTTGTTGATAAAGAGTTTAAAAATACTTTAATTTCGTACAATGAAAGTGAGATTAAGTTAGATTTAAAAAAATTCAATAACTTAGATAGTTTTATAAAAGCAAAAATAATATTAAAAAGTGTAGCTAAGCTTTTTTATACTACAAAAGGAATAGAAAAAGTTCATATTGAAGATGTTATAAAATTATGTGAAAGAAATATAGGAAATAAATATTTGACACCTAATAGAAATTTAAAATTTTTTATAAAAAAGGGTGTGATTACTATATCTAAAGTATAATATTTTTTCAGTGTAAAAAGTGTAAAATAAGAGTGTTTTTATGTAAAATTTGACAAATAGAAGAAAACATAATATAATATCAATTACGTAAATTTTATATTCACAAGAGAGGAACAAATACAATCCTACTTTTTTGTGAATCCGCCAAATGGATTGTTCATTCGGAGGGAATGAAAATATGGAGAAAATATTTAAAACTTTTTCCAGAGCTGACAGTTCAAATGGAATGGAGGCGATTAACAGAGACATCAAGTTATATGAAGAAGAAAATGGCTTAGTCGAAATTGATCGTTCTGCTCCTGCAGTTTCAATCACAATGTGTGTAGGAGAAAGAGGCTACGTATCGCGTATCTTTGCGATTGCTGTTACCTCCACATTTGTGAAGAAAAATGAAATTTGTGAGTAAAAATTAATTCCATTTTTCGTTCAAAATAAAGACCTTAGAAATATTATGTTTCTGAGGTCTTTATTTATTTTATAAAAATGTATAAATTAGTAAAATTACATAATTTTATAATTGTGAAACTTTTGTGTAAATGCTTGAATTGTAAATGAAACTATGTTATATAATATAACTGAGTAAAAATATATTTTGTATGTTATTATAATTAGGAGAAATTCGTTTTAACTAATAAAAAATACTAACATAAAAGGAGGAAATGATTTGAAAAATGGCATAAAAACATTAGCTATATGGCTAATTATAGGAGTAATTTTAATTGTCGGAGTTACAGCGATATATGATAATTCGGACAGAAAATTTACGTATTCAGAGCTTGTTTCAAAAATTAATGCAGGACAGGTTTCAACTATTGATATTAATGCAGATGGATATTCTGCAATGGTAGAATTTAATGATGGAACATCACAAAAAAAAGTAAATATACCAGATTTAAAAAGTTTTATGGATAATGTTCAAGAGCCTATGAAAGAAGGCAAAATAACAGTTGAACAAGAATCTCAATCTGTATGGGTTACAATTTTTTCAGTAATAGCTCCACTTGGATTATTAATAATATTTTTAATATTTTGGTTTATATCTATGGGAGGACGACAATCTGGTAATAAAACAATGTCTTTTGGAAAAAGTAGAGCAAGAGTTGTAAATCAAGATGATAAAAATAAAATAACATTTAACGATGTTGCAGGTGTTGATGAAGAAAAACAAGAATTACAAGAAATCGTAGATTTCTTAAAAAATCCTAAAAAATTCACAGATATGGGTGCTAGAATTCCAAAAGGTGTTTTATTAGTAGGTCACCCTGGAACTGGTAAAACTTTACTTGCTAAGGCTGTTGCAGGAGAAGCAGGAGTTCCATTTTTTATCATAAGTGGTTCAGATTTCGTAGAAATGTTTGTTGGTGTTGGTGCATCACGTGTTAGAGATTTATTTGAACAAGCTAAAAAGAATGCTCCTTGTATAATATTTATAGATGAAATTGATGCAGTTGGTAGACAAAGAGGTGCTGGCCTTGGTGGAGGTCATGATGAAAGAGAGCAAACATTAAATCAATTATTAGTTGAAATGGATGGTTTTGCTTTAAATGAAGGTGTAATAGTTATGGCTGCTACAAACAGACCAGATGTATTAGACAAAGCTTTATTAAGACCAGGTAGATTTGATAGACAAATAGTAGTTTCTCAACCAGATGTAAAAGCAAGAGAGCAAATATTAGAAGTTCATGCAAGAAAGAAGAGATTAGCAGCAGATGTTGATTTAAGAATTATTGCTAAAAATACATCAGGATTTTCAGGTGCTGATCTTGAAAATGTGTTAAATGAAGCAGCTTTATTAGCAGCAAGAAATAATGAAACAGAAATTACAATGAAAAACGTTGAAGATGCAATGGTTAAAGTAACAATGGGACCTGAAAAGAAGAGCAGAGTAAGAAGTGAAAAAGAAAATAAATTAGTTGCATATCATGAAGCTGGTCATGCAGTTGTAAGTAGATTTTTACCTACACAAGATGCAGTTCATCAAATATCAATTGTTCCAAGAGGAATGGCTGGAGGATATACAATGTATAGACCAAATGAAGATAAATCATTTATGTCTAAAGGTGAAATGCAAGAAAATATTATTTCATTATTGGGTGGACGAGTTGCTGAAAAATTAATATTAGATGATATTTCAACAGGCGCAAGCAATGATATTGAAAGAGCAACAAAAATTGCAAGAGCAATGGTTACACAATATGGTATGAGTGATAGAATTGGACCTATGACATTAGGGGTAGGCCAAGAAGAAGTATTCTTAGGAAGAGATTTAGCTCAATCAAAAGAGTATTCAGAAGAAACTGCAAGTGTAATTGATGAAGAAGTAAAATCTATAATAGATACAGCATATAAAACAGCAGAAGAAATATTAAGAAGAAATATAGATAAACTTCATGCTGTTGCTGGAGTATTATTAGAAAAAGAAAAAATTGACGGAGATGAATTTGAAGCAATTTTCAATGATTAATTGATAAAAATAGATAGAAATTAAAATTTCTATCTATTTTTTTAGTGTTATTTTATAATTTATTTGAATAATATCTAAGAATTTTATTAGACAAAATATTTGATTAAAACAATGAAAACAGATATAAACTACTTGACTATTATACATAAAGCTGTTACAATAATGTGTATCAAACCGTAAGGAGGTTTTTGAAATGAGGGCTAAAACCCCATCAGGTGGTCAAATAGCGCTAAGACGTACTGGCGCTATGCAATTCCAAATAACGAGCCGGGGCAAGGATTATGCGGGAATGTCAAAATCTAAAATCGAAATCGAAATGGTAGATCTTTTGACATCTATACTCAGCATGACCTTAGAACCTGTGCAAGTTATTAATATTCTTAAGCAAATCCCGATAGAAAAGATGCCGAGATTTCAGCAAGAAACTACTGGCTATGGCAAGGTAATTACTTTTTCGAAGAGAGATGGAGATTTTTCTACAAAAAGTGATTGCTATAGTTTTTTAGTTGAGGAGTCTATGGGTCAAATTCTTATAAAAGATGGGATGATTATTGAGAAGCGACATTTCAATAATTTGAAGCTGAAGGAATATTTAAAGGACTTTGCAAACATGCTGTTTGATATTTAATTTTTATTGAATGTTTGTATTGGTTCGAAAAGGGAGAAATAGTTGAATGACTATTTCTTCCTTTTATTTTTTGTATAATAAATTGAAAAGTATAATTAAAATTGCATTACTTTTTAACAGTATCTAATAAAAATTTTAGAACTTATAAATATTTATTGTTAACTACTTGCAAATTCAACATATTTATGGTAGAATAACTTTTGTTAAAACAAAATAGCAAGAGGAGGTGCAACATAAATGCCAAATATCAAATCAGCAATCAAACGTGTTTCAGTTATCGAAAAGAAAACTGCAAGAAACAACATGATTAAATCAGGATATAAATCAGCTGTTAAAAAATTTGAACAATCTTTAGAAAACAATAATGCAGAAGAGACAAAAGTATTATTCTCAGAAGCAACTAAAAAAATAGATCAAGCTTGTACAAAAGGTGTATTAACAAAAAACACAGCAGCTAGAAAAAAATCAAACTTATCAAAAAAATTAAATGCAGCTAATGCGTAATGAGTTAAAAAATTGTGCACAGTTTTTTAACAATAAAAGAGCATAGGCTCTTTTTTTTTACCTTATAAATGGATAATATATGTCTTATATAATAAAAAAGATATGTGTGAGAATTTTTTTTCGATTATATATTTGTATTTTTATTTGTAAAAATATACTTTTGTATGAGTTATATTAAAAAGGCAATTATAAAGTGGATTGTAATTGTTTTTGAATTTTATGTCGATAAAAAATTCAATATACCTATTGAAAAATCTTTTAAACTAGTCTAGAATAAAATAACATGAATAAAAATTTGACAAATAAAAAATTTAATATATACTAAAACAAATAAGAAGAAGGAGAATGTTATGGCAAATAGATTAATAATTGTGGAATCACCTGCAAAAGCAAGCACAATAACTAAATTTATAGGCGGAAGTACTAAAGTTATGGCTTCTATGGGACATATACGTGATTTACCAAAATCAAAACTAGGTGTAGATGTTGATCATAATTTTGAACCACAATATATAAATATTCGTGGAAAAGCCGCATTAATTAAGAGCTTGAAAAAAGAAGCAAATGCTGCAAAAACTGTGTATCTCGCAACTGACCCTGATCGTGAAGGAGAGGCAATAGCGTGGCATTTAGCATATTTACTTAATATATCACCAGAAAGTTTGTGTAGAGTAACTTTCAATGAAATAACAAAAAAAGCAGTTCAAGAGTCTATAAAAAAACCAAGACAGATTGATAAAAATTTATTTGATGCTCAACAGGCAAGAAGAGTTCTAGACAGAATAGTTGGTTATAAAATAAGTCCAGTGTTATGGAAAAAAGTAAAAAAAGGGCTATCTGCAGGTAGAGTTCAGTCTGTTGTAGTAAAATTAATTGTAGATAGAGAAGATGAAATAGAAGCTTTTATTCCAGAAGAATATTGGAATATTTATGCAAATTTACTAGTAGATGATGCAAAAAGATCTTTTGAAGCAAAACTTACTGAAAAAAATGATAAAAAAATAGAGCTAAAAAATAAAGAGCAAGTTGATGAAATTTTAAGTGATTTGCAAAAATCAGATTTTATAGTGAAAGATATAAAAAAAGGACAGAAAAAGAGAAATCCTGCACCACCATTTACTACAAGTACAATGGGTCAAGAGGCTTCAAGAAAATTAGGATTTACATTAAAGAAAACAATGTCTGTTGCACAAGGATTATACGAAGGTGTAAAAGTTCCTGAAAAAGGTGTGGTAGGTTTAATTACATATATGAGAACTGATTCAACAAGAATTTCAGAAGAAGCAAGAGCTGCTTCAAAAATATATATTGAAGAGACATATGGAACTGCATATTATGAAAATAGATATTTTAAAACAAAACAAGGTGCACAAGATGCGCATGAGGCAATAAGACCAACATATGTTGATTTAACGCCAGAAAGAGTAAAATCATCATTAACAAATGATCAATATAAATTATATAACTTAATATATAATAGATTTATTGCAAGCCAAATGTCTTCAGCAGAATATGATACAATTTCTGTTACTATAAATGCTGGGGAATATAATTTTAAGGCAAATGGACAAAGCATTAAATTTAAAGGATTTATGAAGTTATATGTTGAAACAAAAGATCAGGATAATGGTGAAGATGATGAGTTACTATTACCATCATTAGAGCCAAATCAAAAATTAAAAAATGAAAAAATAGATATAAAACAAAGTTTTACAGAGCCACCACCACGTTACACAGAAGCAAGTATAGTAAAGGTTTTGGAAGAGAAAGGAATAGGTAGACCTAGTACATATGCTCCAACAATTTCAACAATTTTAGATCGTAGATATATTGAAAAAGAGCAAAAACAATTAGTTCCAACAGATCTTGGAAAAATCGTAAATAAATTATTAGTAGAAAATTTTAGTGATGTTATAAATGTAGCCTTTACTGCAAAAATAGAAGAAGAATTTGATGAAATTGCAGAGGGAAAAGAGAATTGGAAAGAAGTAATATCAGAGTTTTATGGTCCGTTTGAGAAAAATGTGGAAAGAGTGGAAAAAGAGCTAGAGCATGTTCAATTAGTAGAAGAAGTTTCAGATGTTCCTTGCGAAAAATGTGGACGTATGATGGTAATAAAATATGGTAGATATGGTAAATTTTTGGCGTGTCCAGGATTTCCAGAGTGTAGAAATGCAAAGCCAATAATAGAAACAATTGATGTTCCTTGTCCAGTTTGTGGAGGTACTGTTCAAGTAAAAAAATCAAGACGAGGAAGAAAATTTTATGTATGTGAAAACAATCCAGAATCTTGCCAATACATATCTTGGAATATACCAAAAGTAGGAGAAAAGTGGGAGCCAAAGGAAGACAAACCAGATGCAGAAAAAAAGAAAAATGTTAAGAAAAAGGTAGCAAAAAAAACAACAAGTAAAAAGAAAACTACAAAGAAAAAATAAAATATAAAATGAAGGTATTATCTATATTTAATATCTTCATTTTTTTGAAAAAATATGGAAAATAGTTTTATTTTAACAAAAATATTGAAAAATCAACATTTTTGTGATATAATGGAAAACATATTAATGGGATGGCAAATTGAAAGGGAGGATTTTATGAATAGATATAAAATGATTACAATTTGCTCATTATCTATTGTATGTATGCTAATATTGAGCTTATTGTTACCATTAACAACGAGTGCAAATGATGAAGAAAGTATAAAGTTAAAATTACATTATGAAAAATCAACAGTAACTGCTAATATAGATGTAAACTCAAAAATATATACTGGAGTAGTATGTAAATATATTGAAGTTGACAATGTATTGGAGTATGATGATTTGGAATATCAAACAAAAGAAAATGGTCAAACATTAAATTTAAATAAATTGGAAAATGATAATTATACTACTACAATCGAAAATGTTTCAAAAAGATATATAGTAGTGTATGTATCAATAGGAAATTGCAGTATATGTGATTATATTGATTCTAAGAAGGATACGACACAAGAAACAGAAAAAACAGAAACTAAAAAAGATGAAAATTCAAAAACAGAACAAGAAAATAATCAACAAAATACAACAGCAGTTTCAGAAAATTCTATAACAGGAGACAGTGCAAAAAATGGAGAAGGTAATGGAACTACAACTGTAAATGAAATTGAATCAGCACCAGATAATACTATAGAAAATATTGAAGAAATACCAGAAGTATCAACACCAAGTACTGAAACACCAAAAACAGAAAATGAAACAACACCTGCTACACCGGCGCCTGAACCAGAAGTACCATCAACAAATGTTGAAAATACAACTTCAAAAAGTGAAGAAAATACAAAAAATAACACAAGTACTACAACAAAAACACAAGAGCCAACTCAAAATTCAAATAATAATAGTAATAGTAAAAATACAGCAATTGTTGATAAAGATTCAATAAATCCGGATGAATTTGAAGAAATTGAAACAGTTGATAAAACAAAAACTGCTTCAACGGTTGATTCTAAAATGCCTCAAACAGGAGAAAATGATACAGCAAAATTTGTTGGAATTATAGTTTTTTCTATAATTGGATTGATATCATTTTATAAATATAAAGAAAGTTGTAAAAAAGCTTTAGAGTAATAAAAAAAGTAAATTTCTTAAATGAAATTTACTTTTTTAATTGTTTTTATATAGAGCTTTTTTCTCTGTATAAGAACTAATATAGTGATCATAACTATTGGTTATATTGATAGTGCTTGTATCTAAATATTTGTTTGCATTTTTTGCTAAACGAACAGGTTTATGTTTAATCCATACAAATATACAAAAAGATGTTGCAATAATAAAGCCTAATAAGACAGAGCGTAAAATTAAATTTACAAATCCTAAAGAACTGGTGTCATCTGAGTCAGAAGAAGTATCTTGAGTTGTTACCGTGGATGTTGAGTTGATATTTATACTATTTTGAAATGCGTTTATAGAGGAATTTCCATTAAGTGGATTAGTTGAGTTTGCATAAACTGTATGAGTACTTAATGTTAAGAATAATATTATACTAAATAAATATAATGTAATTAAGACTTTTTTCATATTGAAATCATTCCTTTCTTAAAATATATTATGAGTCATTAATAATCCAAATATAATGGAAATAAGTGAACTAGAGAGAAATACAATACTCCAAAATTTAAGAACGCTTTTCCATGAAATTGGAAGATTACCAATAAATTTACCTGTTTGACCATTCATGGCTAAAGTATATATTTTGTTGTTAAAATTTATATTTAGCATCCATACTGGTAAAAGAACATATTTTGAAGAAGTTTTTCTTTGTGATTTTTCAATAGAATCTGTTATTATTTTTGAAGAGTAACCAGTGACATCCTTAAAAAGAGTATCAATGGCAGTTTTTTCAGCTCTTTTCTCGGCTCTTTGAGAAAGCTCTTCTAAGGTTTGATTATATTTTTCAGATAAAAATCCGGCAATATAAGATGAATTAAAATCAGTTAAGTCTGTATAATCATAAGGCTCTATGGAGTCCATAATATCATCTGGAAATTTGGTAGAAGCATCTGTAGGTATTTGATTAAAAGACATGTTACCTTCTCTAACTATATCGAAGTAATCTGTTTGAGTATAGCTATAACTACGATCACTCCAGGATTTTACTTTAGTTGCATCTACATGTATTTTAGCATTAACATCAATATCATACAAATAAAACGGAATATAGATTCCAGATATTTTTTGAATGTTTTTTTGTTGAAGAAATTCTTTTGGCATAAACCATTTTCCTTTTTTATAATCAGAAAATGCTTTTAGTGCATCTTCTTTTGTTTTCTTAAATGGAATAATCTGTTTGGGAGCAAAAGCACCTTCTAATCTTTCTGTTATAATTGCAGAACTTCCACAATAAACACATTCTGTTACAGAAGTATTTTCATCCATTACAATTTGTGCGCCACAGTTTTTACAGTGATATTCGTTATATTTTGATCGATTTGCTGAAGTTGACGTTGATTCATTTCTTTTATAATTTTCTAAATCGGTTAAAGTATATGATTCTCCACAATAATTGCATGTCCATTTTTGTTTTTGTGGATTAAATGTTAAATTAGCGCCACAAGCATGGCATTTTTCACTAGTTACAGACATAGTAAGTTTCCTTTCTATAACTTAATATTTTATTATATAATTTAAAGATATTTTAATTGTATAATAATGAGCTATATATTACAATATAAATTTCATCAGAATATTAAAAAATATATAATATTTGATATGTAATTAGGGATTGGAAAAATATATATTATGTGAATGTATTGACAAAAAAGAAGTTTAAATGTAATATTATAGTGTAAATTTGCATGTAAAGGGGCGTACTATGGATATTTTTCTTACAGTGCTGGGAGTCTTTTTAGGAATTATCTTAGCAATTTTTGCTGTAATAGCAATATTATATTTTAAACTGAAAGCAACAATTGGCACACAAAATATGAACGAATTAAAAAGCGTTGTTTCAAATATATCGAATTTACAGAAAGAAGAATATGTACGTGAAAAAAATGTTAAAGGTATGACAAAATTATTAGAGCCGGAAATAATGAGGGATTTTCCGGAGTTTAATAAGGATTTAATATTTTCGATGTGCGAATCAAACTTAAGAAAAATATTTAACGCAATTGAATCACAAGATGTAACTGCAATAAATAATGATGAAGAATTTATATACTTAAGAGAAAAAATAGATCAACAAATTGAAGATATGAAATCAAATAATGTAATAGAAAAATTTGATAACATAGAGTTCAATAGACATGCAATAATGGCATACAATAAAAACAATGGAAAAGCCACAATAAAAATATCCACAACATTAAGTTACTATTATAAAACAAATAGAACTGATAAAAAATCATATGAAAATATAAAAAAACAAACAAGATATACTTCAGAGTTTGTATATGTGTATGATGAAAGAAAATTTACAAAAAATCAAGTAACATTTTCAGTATTATGTCCGAACTGTGGAGCACCACTAAGAGGATTGGAATCTAAATTTTGTGAATATTGTGGAAATCATGTTGAAAAAATTAATTTAAAAATATGGAAGATGTCTTCTTACAAAGAAGATTATTAATAGGAGGTATTATTATGGGATTAATTAAAGCTGCAGCAGGAGCTATAGGAAGTACATTTCACGATCAATGGAAAGAAGCAATAAGATGTGAAGATATGGGAAACGATATTTTAATGATGAAAAAAACAACATCATCAGGAGTAATTACAAATAAGAGTACAATTATAGTAGGACCTGGTCAATGTGCTATTATTTATGATAATGGTAAAGTTATCGATGCAACAGCAGAGGAAGGTTTTTATACATTTGATGAATCTTCAAGTCCATCTTTCTTTGCAGGACAATTTGGTGCTGTATTTAAAGAAATGTGGCAAAGATTTACTTATAATGGAAAAACAGCAAAACAACAAGCTGTATTCTTCTTTAATACTAAAGAAATCATAGAAAATAAATTTGGAACAAAAACACCTGTACCATTCCAAGATTGGTCTCGTTCAATGATGAATGAAATGAATGGTAGAGAGCTTCCACTAAGTTTAAATATTAGATGTTATGGTACATATACATTTAAAATAACAAATCCGGCATTATTTATGAACGAAATTGCTGGAACAGCAGATGTATTCTATAAAAGAGACTTAGTTGAAGGTCAAATGAGAGACGAAGTTGTAGGTGTTTTACAAAATGTATTAAATGAATTAGGTTCAATTGGTGGAAATAAACCAGTAAATGAAAGAATTGGTGCAGACCAATTACCTAGTCAAACAGATGAAATGAAAGAATTAATGGATGAAAAAGTATTTGACGAACCAATTCGTGAAAGAGGAATTGCAATAAAATCATTTGTTATTGTTTCTGTAACTCCAGATGATGCATCAGCTAAGAAAATTAATGATTATGAAATTGCAGCTAATGCTAGCATGAGAAAAGGAAAACTTACAAGTGATTATGGTGAAGCTGTAAAATCAGCAGCATCAAATAGTGCAGGTAGTATGAACGGATTTATGGGAATTGGAATGATGAATATGGCTACTGGAGGAGCAATGGGAAATGTTACCCAAGGTGTATGGCAAGATACAACAAATCCAGTTCCACAACAACCAGTTTCACAATCAAGCACACCTCAACCAGTTCAATCACAAGATACAGTTGCAGATGAGGCAAAAATAAATTCTAGTGAATGGGAATGTCCAAATTGTCATACAATGACAGCTGGAAAATTTTGCCCAGAGTGTGGAACAAAGAAACCAGAAAACAAAAAGAAATTTTGTGCAAATTGTGGAAAAGAGCTTAAAGATGGAGCAAAATTCTGTCCAGAATGTGGAACAAAAGCTGAATAAAAGAAATAATTAAAAAATAATTTATAAAAATTAAAACACATATTTTATTTGCTATACACAAATTTGATATATCAATTTGAAAATGCAAGTTAATATGTGTTTTTTTGCTGAAAAATCTTGTATTTTGTACTAAAAATATGATATAGTAGAACAAGTAAATTTTATAATGGAGGGTATAATGAGTAGAGGAAAAAGATATAATGGCGAACAAAAGTTAAATATGAAAAAAGTTTTTGCTGTTATTATTACAATAATAGTAATTATTATGTTTTTCATGGGAATAAAACATATTCTAAAAAAAGATAAAACTGTTACAAATAGCTTTACTGAAATCTCATATTTTACAGCATATGAAAATGGTAAATGGGGTGTCATAAATTCAAATGGTGATGCTGTTATAAGTCCATCATATGATGAGATGATAGTTATACCAAATAGTAAAAAAGATGTATTTGTATGCATGTATGAAGTTAACTATTCAGATGGTACATATAAAACAAAAGTTGTTAATTCAAAAAACGAAGATCTTTTTACAAATTATACATCAATTGAAGCATTAAATAATTATGACGAAAATAATAATGTTTGGTATGAAAACAATGTTTTAAAAGTACAAAAAGATGGTAAATATGGATTAATTAATTTAGATGGAAGTGAAATTTTATCATGTACATATGATAAAATTGATACATTAAAGGGCGTAAAAAATAGTATTATAATTCAAAAAGATGGTGTATTGGGATTAGTCAATGCAACAGGAAATATAATAATAGAGCCTAAATATGCAGAAATTCAACCATTAACAGATGAATATACAAATGGATATATTGTTAAAGATTCTAATAAACAATTAGGTATAGTTGGTACAAACAAAGACCAAATTTTAGAATGTAAATATTCTGATATAAAACATGTATATGGAAATGAAATGTATATTGTGAAAGAAAATGGAAAATGGAAAATAACTAATAAAGATGGATCAGTAAATACAGAGCTTTCATATGATGATATAACAGATATTAATAATGACTGTGTAACTATTAAAAATAATGGTAAATTTGGAATTATTGGTACTGATAAATCAGAAAAAGTAAAAGCAGAATATCAATATTTAAAATGCGTATTTTCAAATTATTATATTGCAGAAAAGGATAATAAGTATGGAGTAATAAATATCCAAAATGAGGCTGTTATACCTTTTGAATACAAATCAATTGAATTTGATAAAGATGCTGATTGTTTAAAAGCAACAAAGAGCGAAGATGACAAAATATATTTAATAGATAGAAATATGGAGATAAAATTAACTGGTACTAATATGACAGTACATGATGGTTATATAAGAATGAATGTAGATAACCAATATAAATTAGTTAATTTAAAATTCGAAGAAAAATCAAACAGAGATGCATTCCCTAATAACACATTATTTACAGCAAAAAATGATGAAAAATACGGACTTGTAAATAAAGATGGTACACTAGTTGTACAATATCAATATGATGATATAACTGAACAAAATGAATATGGTTTTGTTGCAGTAAAAAAAGATGGAAAATGGGGAGTAATTGATCAATATGGAAATACAGTAGTAGATCCTAAATATGAATTCTCTGACATTACAAAAATTACTGTACTTGGAAAGTGGCATTCTACAGAAGGAATCAATACAGCATATTTTATATGTGAATAATTTTTTAGGAAAAATATCGACGCTTTGTCGATATTTTTTCTTAAAATGTAGGTTATTATTGTTTTTATTAATGTTTGTGAATTGAAGAATATTTAAAACTATATGAATATAGAAAAATATTACTTCTGTATATCTAAAAAAATTTAAAAAAATTGGAGAAAAAAGATGAAATTTAAAATTGGTAATGATATAATTGAAACGGAAAGAGTAAAAAATCTTTACGAAAAATATGGTGATAAGTTTAAGAAAAGAGTTTATACTAATAAAGAAATTGAATATTGTGAGAAAAAAAATACTAATAAATATCAATCTTATGCAGGACGATTTGCTGCAAAAGAAGCAATTTTTAAAGCAATTTCTACAGGCTTGGATGATAAATATAGTATAAACTGGACTGACATTGAAATTATAAATGATGAAAATGGTAAGCCATATGTTAATTTAAAAAGTATTGATTTTATAAGTGAAATAGATGTTAGTATTTCGCATGTAAAAGATTATGCAATAGCTACAGTTATTGTTGAATTTAAATAAAAGGAGGATACGAATTGGAGTTATTTGATTCTCATGCACATTACGATGATGAAAAGTTTAATGAAGATAGAGATTTTATTATTAATGAAATTTATAAATCTGGTGTAACGAAATTTGTTAGTGCTGGATATAGTTTAGAATCTTCTAAAATTGGTATTGAACTCGCAAAAAAATATGATTTTATATATACAACTTCAGGTATCTCACCAAATGATATTCCTGTAACAAATGATGAATTAGAAAGCCAATTATTAGAAATTGAGAAAATTGCTAAATCAAACTCAAAAGTTGTTGCAATAGGCGAAATTGGTCTTGATTATTATTGGAATAAAGATCAAAAAGAATTACAAAAATATGCATTCAAAAAACAAATAGAAATTGCTAATAACTTAAATTTACCAATTGTAATTCATACAAGAGATGCAATAATGGATACTATAGAAATAATAAAAAATACAGAATTTGTTAGACCTGGAATATTTCATTGTTGTCCACTAAATGCAGATTTAATAAAAACAGGTTTAAATAAAGGTTTTTATACTTCATTTGCGGGACCAATAACTTTTAAGAATACAAAAAATGCAAATGAGATAATAAGTAATATTCCATTGGATAAAATATTAATAGAAACAGATAGTCCATATTTATCACCAGAGCCTAATAGAGGAAAAAGAAATGATTCAAGAAATGTTATATATATGGCTAAAAAAATTGCAGAAATAAAACAAATAGATATTGAAGAGGTCGCAAAGGTGACATATCAAAATGCCTTAAATGCATTTAATATAAAGTAGGAATAAATTTCCAGTACATTGAATATAATATAGTATAAAATGGCAAGTAATATGTGTAAGATAGACATAAATTTGACAAAACAAGTAAACGATGCTATAATAACCATGTTGCTTAAAAAAGGAGGGAACGAATTTCTTATGAAAAAAGATGATAAAGCTTCGATATCCTTAAGAAAGGTTATATCAATAAGCATAATTTTATTATTCATTATGGAAATAGGCGTTATGGCAGCAAGTTCAAAACTTAATAGTGTAAAAATTATTCTTTCAGATGGTTACGAGATGGATGTATTAACATCTAAAACAAAGATATCAGAAATCTTAGATGAAAATCACATTATATTATTACCAAATGAAAAAGTAATACCTGGTTCAGAAGAAGAAATATCTGATAATAAAACAATAAAGATTACTAAAAATGCTAGTGCTTCTGAAACACAAAATACTGAGGTTGTATCAGAAGAGCTATCAATGGATAAAGTATTATCAAATTATAATTCTGTAACAGAAAAAATAATTAAGGAACAGGCTACTATAGCATATGAAACCGAAACAAAAGATTTATCTACAGGAGATGGACAAAAAGAAGAAAAAGTAGTTCAAAATGGTGTAGATGGAACAAAAGAAGTAACATATAAAGTAAAATATTTAAATGGACAAGAGACAGAAAAAGTTCAAATAGCAGAAAATGTTATTCAAAATCCAGTAAATTGTGTTAAAGAAATAAGAAACAAAAAGGTAGCAACAGTTACATCAAGAAGTTCTTCATCAATAAGTACTTCAGCAAATGCAGAAAATGCACCACAAGTATCAGGCAGTAGTTCATCACTTGCATCAAAGGTTGAAGGATTAACACCAAAAGTAACAACATTAAATACTTCAGCATATTGTGCAGCATCATGTGGGGGAAATACAAAAACTGCATGTGGAGCTACAGCAAGTCCATGGTATACTGTAGCAGCAGGAAAAGGATATGCGATAGGAACAATTATTTATATTCCATACTTTGCTGATCAACCAAATGGTGGATGGTTTGTGGTTCAAGATAGAGGTGGAGCAATTTCAAACAATAAATTAGATGTATACATGTCTTCTTACTCACAATGCACAAGCTTTGGTAGAAGAAACTTAGAATGTTATATATATGAATTTTAATTTTAAGAATAAAATAAAATTAAGTTTTCATTAAAAAATATGTAGATTATTATATCTACATATTTTTTTTACTGTTCCGAAGATATTATGATAAGAAATTTTGCAGGATTTGTCTATAAAATATATTTAACATAATATGGAAATTTTGTAGAATATATGTTATAATTATAGAGATATTAAACGAAAGGATAAAGTGTTATGAAAAAAGATAAAAAATGTATAAGTAAATGGATGTATTGGTTTTCATTTGCCCTTGCACTTATATTAGTATATAAAATTTTAGATTCTTTTACAGATATAAAAACATGGTTTTCGAACCTGTTTTCTGTATTATCACCATTTATAGTGGGAATAATAATTGCATATATTTTATATATACCATCTAGAAAATTTGAGCAAATGTATGGAAAAGTTAAATTTATAAAAAAACGTGCGAGACCGCTAAGTGTTTTTTCAGTATATGCGTTGTTTATATTGCTAATCGTAATAGGATTTAGATTTTTAGTACCAGCAATTACAACGAACTTTCAAGATTTAGTAAATAATTTTCAGTCATATTATATAAGTATTAAGGAAAGCATAATGGCTCTACCAGAGGATTCAATATTTAAAAGCGAAAGATTTATGAATATTATAAATCAATTTAATGGATTTAAAATAGAAGATTACATAAACTTAAATATGATTGGTCAATATGCACAAGGCGTAATTAGTTTTGCTTCTGGAATTTTTGATATATTTGTTTCTTTTGTAGTTTCATTATATCTATTACTAGATAGAAAACAAATTGTTGAATTTTTTAGAAAATTAACAGGTGCATTTTTCAGCAAACAATCTTATAAAAATATTGGAAAGTATTTCCATAGAACAAATGAAATATTTTGCAAGTTTCTTACTAGTCAATTTTTAGATGCAATTGTTGTTGCAATATTAACTTCAGTTGCAATGTCTATAATGCATGTAAAATATGCTGTTATGTTAGGTTTATTTATAGGATTATTTAATTTAATTCCATATTTTGGAGCAATAATTGCAGTCGCTATTTCAGTTATATTAACAATACTTACTGGAGGTTTATCAAAGGCTATTGAAATGACAATTGTTGTAATTATATTGCAACAAATAGATGCTAACTTTATTAATCCAAAAATTGTTGGAGAATCATTAGAAATAAGTCCATTACTTGTTATATTTTCGGTAACAATTGGTGGTGCGTATTTTGGAATACTTGGAATGTTTTTAGCAGTTCCTGTTGCAGCTGTTATTAAAGTATTAATTACAGATTTAGTGGATTATAAATATAAAAAGCGTGAAGAGCTAAATAAATTGACAAATCAGTCAGAATAGCTTAAAATAGTTTGTATCTGAGGATAAAAGAAAAGGAGTATATAGATGTCGAATAATAATATGAAATTTTTTGATGCATTGGTATCAAAAACTAAAGTTTATTTGGTGATAATTGCTATATTGCTTTTATTAATATGTATGCTAAAACCTATATGTATAATTCCGTCTATAATTATTTATGCAATAATTGTAGTATATACATTGTGGACAGATAATAAGCGTAAAGCTGAATTATCTGAGCGTATTAAAGAGCTAAACTTTAATGTTGATAAAGTATCAAAAAGATCATTAATTAATTCACCATTTCCATTAATAATGGCAGAAACAAATGGAAATATTATCTGGAAAAATGCAAAGTTTGTTCAAGAATTTAATAATTTTGATATAAATAAATATTTGGCGAGATTATTAAAAGAAATAAAACTTGAAATTGAGAATAACGAAAAAATTAAAGATAATAAAGTTATTACTAATATTGTTATTGAAAAAAGAAAATATAAAGTAATTGGTGAATATATTAAAACAAAATCAAATGACAAAAAAGAAGAAAAAAATTACATGGCTACATTATATTTTCTTGATGAAACAGAAAAAGAAAAATTGGCAGAAAAAATAGAGTCTACTAAAGTATGCATTGGAGTTATTAAAATAGATAATTATGAAGAAACAATGCAAAGAATTGATGGAGAAGATCAAAGCCAAATTTTAGCTAAAATTGAGAAAAATATATATGATTGGGCTAATGAATTTAAGGGAATTGTTGTTAAATCCGAAAGAGATACTTTTGTACTAGTGTGTGAAGAGCAAAATTTAAAAAAATTGGAAAGCGAAAAATTTAGTATACTAGATACAATAAAAGGAATTAATATTCCAGAAAAGGTTCAAGCTACTTTAAGTATATCAATGTCTAGTGAAGGAGAAAGTAATTATCAAAAATATAAAAATGCTAGAGCTGGTATAGACATAGCATTAGGCCGTGGAGGAGATCAGGCAGTAGTAAGAGAAAATGGAAAATATGTATTTTTTGGTGGAAGAACTGAAGAGCTAGAAAAAAGAACAAGAGTTAAAGCAAGAACAGTTGCTGAAGCTCTTGAGGAAATTATGATTGATTCAGATAATATTTTAATAATGGGTCATAGTAATAGCGATATTGACTGTATGGGGTCTGCACTTGGTATATATAGAATGGCAAAATCACTACAAAAAGATGCATTTATTGTTAATGAAACTACAGGTATGAGTCTTGATAAATTTATGGCTAATATTAAAGAGCATAAAGAATATGATGATGTGTTTATTGGTAAAGATGTAGCTTTAGAAAAAGTAAATTCAAATTCTTTAGTGATTGTTGTTGATACAAATAGAAGAACATATGTGGAAGTACCAGAATTGTTAGAAAAAACAAGTAAAATAGTAGTTATAGATCATCATAGAATGAGTACTGAATATATTGAAAATCCTATATTATCTCTTCAAGAAGTATATGCATCTTCAGCAGCAGAGCTTGTTACAGAACTTATTGTATATTCAAAAAATGATATTAAATTATCTACAACAGAGGTTGAGGCATTATATGCTGGAATTATGATGGATACAAAGAACTTTACTTTTAAAACAGGTGTAAGAACATTTGATGCTGCAGCATATTTAAGAAGATGTGGTGTTGATATAATAAAAGTAAAGAAATGGTTCCAAAGTGATTTAGACACATATAATACAATTTCATCAATTGTTTCAAATGCAGAAGTTGTATATAATAGTATAGCTGTTGCAGTGTATGATAAAAAAGATACAAATGCAAACATTATATGTGCAAAGGCAGCTGATACATTATTAACGATTAGTGATATAAGTGCATCTTTTGTAATTGGAAAAAATGGAGAAAAAGTGTTTATTAGTGGTCGTTCAATTGGAGATATAAATGTTCAAGTTATACTAGAAAAACTTGGCGGAGGAGGACATATAACGCTTGCTGGTGCACAAATTGAAGGTATGAGCATTGAAGATGTTAAAGGCGAACTTATAAAACAGATACAGGATTATTTTATTGAAAGTATATAATTAAAAATAAAGTTATAATAAAATGAGATTTAAGTCATGTCGACTTAAATCTCATTTTGCTATTGTTGAAGCCATTTCAAAGATATTTAGAGTTATTAAATATAGAATTTTTCACTTGATTAATTACAAATTTTAATATATGATATACAAAGAAAATCAACATATGAAAGGTGAAAGAAGATGTACTTAAAGAGATTAGAGTTGCAAGGATTTAAATCTTTTGCAGATAAAACAGTTTTAGAATTTAAACCAGGAATTACCGCTGTAATTGGACCGAATGGATCTGGAAAAAGTAATATTTCAGATAGTATTAGATGGGTTCTTGGTGAACAAAGTATGAAATCATTAAGAGGTGCGAAATCAGAAGATATTATTTTTGCTGGAACACAAAATAGAAAATCTTTGGGATTTGCAGAAGCATCTATTGTTATAGATAATACAGATGGTGAGTTACCTGTGGAATACGCAGAGGTTATTGTCACAAGAAAGATATATAGAAGTGGTGAAACTGGATACTTTATAAATAAAACACCATGTAGATTAAAAGATATTTTAGAGCTATTTATGGATACTGGTATAGGTAAAGATGGATATTCTATAATAGGTCAAGGTAAGATTGATGAAATTTTAAGTAATAAATCAGAAGATAGAAGACATATTTTTGAAGAGGCTGCTGGTATTGTAAAATATAGAGCAAGAAAATCAGAATCTGAAAAAAAATTGGAGCAAACTAAGTTAAATTTATTAAGAATAAATGATATCTTATCTGAAATTGAAGCAGGACTTGATCCTCTTAGAATTCAATCAGAAAAAGCGAAAAGATTTTTAGAGCTACATGAATCTTTAAAAGATATTGAAGTTGGATTGTTTATTCATAATATCGAAACATATAAAGAAAAACTTGAGCAAGTTGTTGAAGATTTAAAAATATTAGAAAATCAAAAAAATGATGAAGAAAAAAAATTAAATAATATTCAAAATAAAAAAGGCACATTGAAAAAACAAATAGATGAATTAATTGAAGAAATAGAAAAGTGTCAAAATATTGGATTTGAAAGTACAAATCAAATAGAAAAAATTAATTCTGAAATAGGAATTTCAAATGAAAAGATATTACATAATAAAGAGAATAATGAAAGGCTTTTATCAGAAATTGAAGATTCAAAACAAAAAATAAAAGATTTGCAAGAAGAAAAGGATACCAAAAAGCAAAAAAAGGATTCTTTATTTTCTAATAAAGAAAAATTTGAAAAAGAGCTTGAAGAAAAGGAAGCTGAATTAAGCAAACTTACAAAAGGACTATCTACTAAAGAGCTTGAAATTGAAGCTAAAAAGCAAGTAATAGAAAAAAATACTGATTTAAAATATGAAAAAAACATAGAAATAAGTTCTTTAGATGCTAATTTCGAAAATATTGAAAAAAGACAAAAAAGCATAAAAACAGAAATACAAGAAACTGTATCAGAGCTTGATAGAACTAGAACACAAAAACAAGATATGTCAAAAGAGTTCCAAAAAATAGAATCTGAAAAAAATAGTGCTACTAAAGAATTAGAGGAAAATTCCAATAAAAAAGAGGAAATTGAAAATAAAATAAAAGAATTTAATGAGCAAATTGACAAAATGTCTTATGAGCTTAGAATGAAAGATTCTAGACAAAAATTCTTAATTGAAACTGAAAAAGAAAAAGAAGGATATGCGAAAGCTGTTAAATTATTATTAACAGATTGTGATAAAAATGCAGATTTAAATAAAGGTGTACATGGAATTATAGCAAATTTAATTTCTGTTGATAAAAAATATGAAACTGCAATTGAAATGACTTTAGGTGGAATGCTACAAAATATTGTTACAGACAATGAAGAAGTTGCAAAAAAATTAGTAAATCACTTAAGAGCAAATAATATGGGAAGAGCATCTTTTTTACCGATAACTTCAATTAAAGGTAGTAAAATTGATAAAATAAAAGGAAAATTTCCAGGTGTAATTGGTGTGGCAGCAGATCTTGTTAAATTTGACAAAAAATATACTCAAATAGTTTATAATTTATTGGGAAGAACTGTAATTGTTGATAATATGGATACTGGTATAGCTCTTGCAAAAGAAAATAAATATGGATTTAGAATTGTTACTATTCAGGGAGATATAATAAATGCATCAGGAGCAATTACTGGTGGTTCTGTTGCTCAAAAAACTGTAAATATCTTAGGTAGAGGTAGAGAAATAGAAAATTTAGCAAAAGAAATAGAAGTATTGCAAAATAAAATAAGTGAAACAAAGAGAAGTAAACAAGATTATGAAGAATCTATTTCGGAGTTTGTTGAAGGTTCAAAAGAATTAGATGAAAAAATTCAACAGATAAATATTGTATATGCAACAGAAAAACAAAAAATGTTATCTGTGGAAGAGCAAATTTTAAGATTAGAAAATACACTTAGTAAATTAAGAAATGAAAACGAAAAAATTGAAAACCAAAAAGCAGATATTAAAAATCAAAAGCAAAATATTCAAAATTCAGTAGAAGATTTAGAAAAAGAAATTAATGAATTGTCTATTGTAATTAAAGAATTTGCTGAGGCCAATAGTGAAAATCAAAAATATATTGATGATTTAAATTTTGATATAACAAATTTAAAAATATCTGTATCTTCATTTGATGAAAGTGGATCTTCAATTGATGAAATTATTGAAAGAATAGATAAAGATATTGAAAATTATAATAATGCAATTACTGTAAAAAATGACCAAATAGAAGATTTAAAACGAGAAGATATTGAGCTAAAAGAGAAAATTGAATCATTAAAAAATCAAATTATAGAAATAAAAAATAGTGTATCAACAAGTACTGAAAAAATAGAGCAATTAAAATTAGATAGAGCCAATAAGAATGAAGAGCTAAATAAAATTGAGAAAGATATTACAGATCAATTTAATTTATTAGAAGACTTAAAAGGAAATTTAGTAAAAATAGATGTTAAAAAGACAAAATTGGAACAAGATATAGATTTAGTTGTTAATAATTTGTGGGAAGAATATGAATTAACACCAAATAATGCAACTGACTATAAGAAAGTTGAAAATGTTCAAACTACACAAAAAGAAGTTAATGACATAAGAGCAGAAATTAAAGACTTAGGAAGTATTAATGTAGATTCAATTGAAGAATACAAAAAAACAAAAGAGCGTTATGATTTCATGTGTGAACAAAGATTGGATTTAGAAAATACAATATCTAAACTTAGAAAAATGATTTCTGAAATAACAGATACAATGAAAAAACAATTTGTTGAAAAGTTCAAACTAATAAACAAGAACTTTAATGAGGTCTTTGTTGAATTATTTGGAGGCGGAAAAGCAGAGCTAATATTAGAAGATGAAGATAATGTATTGGAATGTGGAATTGATATAAAAGCACAACCAACTGGTAAAAAATTACAAAATATGATGTTATTATCAGGAGGAGAAAAAGCTTTTACAGCAATAGCTTTATTGTTTGCAATATTAAAAATAAACCCTGCACCATTCTGTATATTAGACGAAATTGAAGCAGCTCTTGATGATGTTAATGTTTATAGATATGCAGAATATTTGAAAAAATTCTGCTCTGATACACAATTTTTAGTAATAACACATAGAAAAGGAACAATGGAAGCTGCAGATACAGTATATGGTGTTACAATGGAAGAAAATGGTATAAGTAAGCTATTGTCAATGAAATTAGCACAAAGTAAGGTAGCTGATTAGGAAAAAAATTTTAGAAAATTATGGACTGTGAAATTTAATACAAATTACAAAAGAGTAATTTAATTAAGGAGATTAAAATGAATTTTGATGCAATTAATAATAAAATAATTTCTATAGAAACTATTCTAAAAATAGCAGAATATTTAGAAGTAGAAAAAGAGCATTATGGCAAATTATATGCATATAATGAGAAATTAAAATATTATAGAAAGCATAAAGTAGATATATTTCGAGGTGTTCAAAATAATTTAAATTACAAAATTGTTTTGCATTCAGGCGAAGAGCTAAAAAAAGATGATTTTGAGTGGTTTAAAGAACAATTAAAAACAATTGATAAATTTAACATAAAGGAAATTGATATTATATTTTTAACATCATCTTATTCAAATAAAAAAAATAATAATGAGTTACTTTCAAATAGTGAAAGTAGAAGAATCGCTATATATTTATATTTTAATGAGGATAAGATTTCATATTCTTTTGAGGGATCAGAATATGAGGAAGAAATTTATAAATATAAGTCAGATATTTTAAAAATATTAGAAAATTGCCCAAATCGTTATGATAAAACAATCAAAAGGAAATTCTTACGTGTGGAATCTTTATCACTAGTAATTGGATTTATATGTGCGTATGTGACTATGTTGGCTATGATAATTTTTTCAAACAATTTACCGGATGCTATAAAGAAGATGATGAATAGTAGTAAATATTCATATATAGTTGTTTTTTACATTATTACTATTGGAATTGGAAATATTATAGGTGGAATTATATCCAATGGATTATATAAAAATATAGCACCTAAAAAAAAGTATTCGCATTATAGCAAAAGCAGTGGAAAGTCAGTGTACATTGATGATATAGAAGGGTATATGAAATTAAATGAGGTTCAAATTGGAAAGTTTTATAATACTATACAACAAAGAGCAAAAATTGAAAAAATCTTTAAAATTACAAACATAATAGTAATTATTCAATTAATCTTAAGTTGTATATATTGTATGATGATATAAAAAAAGGATGCTATGTTTAGCATCCTTTTTATGCTCTTGAAAAAAAGTTATATAATTCAGTGAAGTGTTTTTTCTTTAATGAATCTTTTTCAGAGTCTATATCATGTTTTAGTAGTGCAAGTAATTCATCTTCAGTTTCAACAGAATCTAATTGTGTGTTTGAAAAACTTTGAGATGAATTTTGTGGAGATGTATCTTGATTTGTAATTTGTTCTGTTTCTGACATTATAGGTTCTAATGTAGTTTTAGTTTTTTTTCTATAAACAATACAGTATTTATTATTAACTAATATTTGATTCATCATTTCAGATACAGCAGGATTCATTAGCAATTTTGGCATATATTTTATATTCTTTTCATTTGCTGTTGAAAAAATAATACCATATGGGATATCATTAAAGATATCTTGTAAAGATTTTTTATATAAATTTATTATCTTTGCTACACTACTAAAATTAACTATATGTAGGATATTTGGATTTTTAAAATATCTTGCTATGATTGATAAATTATTAATATATCCTACGTTTTCTAATGAAACATAAGTTAAAAAAATTGGAATAGTTCTAGAATCATTAGCAGTTTTTAAGTAATCTTCCAATTTACTACAAAACATTGAGTTTTCAACTGATCTATCTGATGTATCTATGAATAATACTGCTAATTTATTTTCATTATAAAAATCTTCAACTTTTGATAAAGCTGTATTTTGGCTGGCATTGCTTTCCGGATAATCAGATACTAATTTTGCGAGAGCTGATATTAGTTCGTTGTAATAATCTTCCGTTAGATAATCTAAGAAGTAAATACTGGTATTTGTTTCTAAAGAAACACTAATATTACCAAATATTTTCTTAAAATATGCTAAATCATTTTGATGTAGTTTTAGCACTATTTTCTTTAAAAAATTAAAATTTCTTTTTTCATAAGGTGCTTTATCCATCATATATATTAAAATTAAACGTAATATTAATTCTATTTTTTTGTAGAAATCATTATTTCCTTTATATTTAGTATTTAAAAGTTTTCTAAGATAAGCGCTATTTTTTAAAATAGAATTAGAAAAATTAATAATATCATTCTCGTTTTCAATAGACGAAAATGAATTGTATGATGTTTCAAGATCAAGTTTTTCAATACTATATCCATAAGAGCTAAATACATTTTGCGTAAGATTATACATTTCATTATTATGATCTAAAATAATGTAAGATCCTAATTTTCTAGAAATATTAGGAAGCATAAAATTTTGAGTTAAAATCTGTGAATTATCACTTAATATAAAGATGTTTGTTGAATAATAAGCTTCCTTATCAATATCAATATCTTGGGCAAGTCCCAACGATTTATTCATATTATAAAAGTTCATTTTACAATTTTTCCTTTCGTAGATTATATATATAGGATATCATATATATTTTTTATTTACAATTAGGAATTAAAAACATTTTTTGATTGTTATAGTAGAAAATAATTTGTGAAAATACTTGCTTTTTATGGAAAATGCTGGTATAATAATTTCGTTAAAAATACACACATAAAACTAGTTATAAAAATGTGCTTATAAAACTATAAGTTTTTTATAATGTTTGAACTTTTATGGAGGTAAAAACAAAAAGGAGGAAATTAAAATGGCAGTAGTTGCAATGAAACAATTACTAGAAGCTGGTGTTCACTTTGGACATCAAACTAGAAGATGGGATCCAAAAATGGCTGAATATATATTCCAAGCTAGAAACGGAATCCATATTATCGATTTACAAAAAACATCAAAGAAAATTGATGAAGCTTATGACTTTATGAGAAGTCAAGCAGAAGAAGGAAAGAAAGTTCTTTTTGTAGGAACTAAAAAACAAGCTCAAGAATGTATGAAAGAAGCTGCAGAAAAGAGCGGAATGTACTATGTAAATCAAAGATGGTTAGGAGGAATGCTAACAAACTTTGGTACAATAAGAAAAAGAGTTGAAAGACTTAACGAATTAGAAACAATGCAAGAAGATGGTACATTTGATGTATTACCTAAAAAAGAAGTAATATTACTTAAAAAAGAAATGGACAAATTACAAAAAAATCTTGGTGGAATTAAAGATATGACAGAAATTCCTGGAGTATTATTTGTAGTAGATCCTAAAAAAGAAAGAATAGCTATATTAGAAGCTAGAAAATTAAACATTCCAGTTGTAGGTTTAGTTGATACAAACTGTAACCCAGAGGATGTTGATTATGCAATACCTGGAAATGATGACGCTATACGTGCTGTAAAATTAATTGCAGATGTAATGGCAAATGCAATCATTGAAGGACATCAAGGTGAATCAGAAGATACTACAGAAACAAACTTCGAAGAAGTTTCAGAAGCTCCTTCAATTGAAGAAGTTGTAGCTGCAGAATCAAATACTGAATCAGCTGAATAATTAAGTAAATACAGTCCTAATTGCTAGGGCGGATATATATTTGCTCCTACATTATAAAATATTGTGGGAGCTCATTTTTTTACAGTAGCTAAAACAAGCACTGTAATTCCAAAAATAACATTTAGAAAGGGGTATTACAATGGTAACAGCAAGCCAAGTAAAAGAATTAAGAGAAAAAACAGGTGCAGGTATGATGGACTGCAAAAAAGTTTTAACAGAAGCAGATGGAGATATGGAAAAAGCTATCGAATTATTACGTGAAAGAGGAATAGCAAAAGCTGCTAAAAAATCTGACAGAGTTGCTGCAGAAGGATTAGTAGATGCATATATATCAGAAGATGGAAAAGTAGGAGCAGTTGTTGAAGTTAATGCAGAAACAGACTTCGTTTCTTCAAATGCCGAATTTAAATCATTTGTTGCAGATATAGCTAAACAAATAGCTGTAAATGCACCAGCAACAGTAGAAGATTTATTAGCTGAAAAATCTATTTCAGATCCAGAAAAAACTGTTCAAGAAGTTTTAACAAACAAAATAGCAACAATTGGAGAAAACATGACAATAAGAAGATTTGAAAGATTTGAAACAACAGGAACAGTTGAAAAATATATCCACGGAGATGGAAAAATTGGTGTATTAGTTGATATGGAAAATGCTACACCAGAACTTGCAAAAGATATTTGTATGCAAATAGCAGCTGCAAAACCTGAATTCTTAGACAGAGATTCAGTTCCAGCTGAAAGAGTTGACAAAGAAATGGAAATATTAAAAGTTCAAGCAATGAATGAAGGAAAACCAGCAGAAATAGCTGAAAAAATGGTTCAAGGAAGAATTGGAAAATTCTACGGAGAAATATGCTTAGTAGATCAAGAATTTGTAAAAGATCCAAGCATCAAAGTTTCTCAATTATTAAAAGAAAAAAATGCAAAAATAAACAGATTTGCAAGATTAGAAAAAGGTGAAGGAATCGAAAAAGTAGAAGAAAACTTTGCTGAAGAAGTAAGAAAACAAATAGAAGGATAAAAATAAAAAGAGATTTGAATTTTCAATAATTTAAATCTCTTTTTTTATAATAAAATTTTTTAGTTTTTATTAAATTGAACTTTGACTATAAATATGTTAAAATTCAAACAATACAAATAGAGGAGTTGATAAAATGATTGATTTGGAAAAAATACAAAAAGAGATATACCAAAATAAAGTAAACAAGGGATTTAACACAACAGATATTAATAAAGAATTCTGTTTAACATATGGAGAGCTTGCAGAGGCATATGAGGCTTGGAGAAAAAAGAAAAATGATTTAGGAGAAGAACTTGCTGATGTAGCAATATATTTATTAGGCATGTCAGAAATATTAGGTATTAATTTAGCAGAAGAAATACAAAAAAAGGTATATAAAAATGAGAAGAGAGAGTACAAAGTAATTAATGGTGTTAACACACGCGTAAAAGAATGTGATAAAACTCGTTGAAAGTATGTAAAAAATGAGATAATAACGGTAAAATACAATTAGATAGATATACCAAAACATTGAAAAGACTTTCTAGAATAAGAAGGGGGAACACTTTATGAGTAGATGTAAATGGTGCAATTTAAAAAATCCACTATATATAAAATACCATGATGAAGAATGGTGTAAACCTAATTTTAATGAAAAATATTTATTTGAAATGTTAATATTAGAATCATTTCAAGCAGGGCTTTCGTGGGAGTGTATATTAAATAAAAGAGCGGATTTTGAAAAAGCATATGATAATTTTGATATTGATAAAATATGTAATTATGATAGCAAAAAAATAAATGAATTATTATTAAACGAAAAAATAGTAAGAAATAAATTAAAAATTAACGCTAGTATAATTAATGCTAAAATATTTAAAAATATACAAAAAGAATATGGAACATTTCACAATTATTTAAAACAATTTACTAAAGATAAAACAATATATGAAGTTAATAAAACAACATCGGAATTATCGGATAAAATTTCAAAAGATTTGCAAAAAAGAGGAATGAAATTTGTTGGATCAACAATAATATACTCGTATTTGCAGGCAATAGGTGTAATTTATTCTCATGACGAAAATTGTTTTTTATTTAAAAATCAATAATAATATTTAAATTTAAAAGAGCACAAAATTATAATTATTAGGTAGTATGCCTATTTGTATAATTTTGAAAGCTCTTTTTATTTTTTTTGAATGAATATAAATAAATTTTTCTACATATTCTTAATATAAAGAATTGATATGGAGGAAAATTTTGAAAGAGGATGAAAATTATATAAATTTTATAAAAAAACTAAAATCAAAAATTACGCAGAATAAAGACAATAACATAGTTTTCTGTTGTATAGGTACAGACAGAGTTATTGGAGATTGCATAGGACCAATTACAGGGTCTTTATTAAAAGACGTAGATAAAAATTTTAATGTATATGGAGACCTAAATGAAAATTTAACATTTAGTAATATGAGTCAAAAAATGAGAGAAATAAAATTAAAATATAAAAATCCATATGTTGTAGCAATAGATGCTGCTCTGTCTGCAGAAAGTGAAATTGGAAACATATATATTGCAGATGATGGAATTATAATAGGAAGAGGTCTTAATAAAAGTAAGAAAAAAATAGGCGATATAGGAATAAAAGTAGTTGTTGGTAAAGATTACAATGATAATGAACTTAATTTTAGATGTTTGCAAAATATTTCATTATCAAAAATAATGGACTTGTCAAAAAAAATTTCTGATGGAATTATAAAAACTTTTGAATAACAATACGAAATATGGAAAAAATATCTATATATAAATTTTAGGAGGTATATAGGTATGGAAAATATGAGAAATATTATAAGAATAAAGGATGTACCATCTAATACAATTGAGGAGGCTATAATTATATTAAAAGAAAATAAAAAAGCAAAAAAACATGAGTATTCAAATAAATTTAAAAATATAAATGAAAGAACTGAGGATGACAAAAAATTTGTAATTAAAGAAGCAGAATTGATAATAGCCGATTATTTAAAAGAAACAGAGCCTGATAATACAAGTGTAAAAAGAAAATTGAGAAGATTAAAATGTACAAGTGCAATTTTAGGATTATTATTAATTGTAAGCATTATATTTTAATACTAAACATATATTAATAGTGAGATACTTTTTAGATAAGGAATGATGCTATTAATATGGATAGATTGATTAGTGATGAAGAGCGTATTAGAAGAGCAGAGGATGTTTTAGAAAGACGCAGAAATACAGATTTACGAATATCAAGTGATAATTTTACAAAAAGCGAACCAACTTCAAAAGTTAAAAAAATGTTTATTCAAATATTGGTTTGTTTGTTAATATATTGTGGAATATACTATGTGAAAAATTCTCCAAATGAGAAAATAAAAATATATATTTCAAATATTAATAGTGTATTAAATTATGATGTGAATTTTAATAAAATATATACAGATGTATGTGCAAAATTAGAGGACATAGATAAAAAATTAAATAAAAATAACGAAGGTGAACAAAACCAAGAATCACAAAATATTGAAAATAATCAAAATCAAGATGATAAAGGTAGTGAACAAACTCAAAATGAAAATTCAAATACAGATGATGGAAATCAGAATGTTACTGAAGTTCAAGAGCAATCAAGTAATCAAAATATGGAAATTGGGATAGGTGGAAGTACAGAAGATTTTATAGAAAAAACTGCTAACTTTATTACAGCAGATGATGAAATGAAAAGTGATGCAGAATACATAAAGACAAATTTTAATATTATAAATCCATTACAAAATAGTGTAGTAACATCGAGATTTGGAACAAGAAATTCAACAGAAATTGTTTCTGCAAATCATAAAGGAATTGACTTAGGTGCAACTACTGGAACAAGTATTATATCAGCTATGGATGGAACTGTAATTGAAGCATCTTCAAAAGGTGATTACGGAATACATTTAAAGATTCAAAATAATGATGTAGTTGTTGTATATGCTCATTGTAGTGAATTACTTGTAAAAGAGGGGGATAAAGTAAATCAAGGAATGGAAATTGCAAAAGTTGGGTCAACAGGAAAAGCAACAGGACCACATTTGCATTTTGAAATTAGAAGGGAAAATAGAGCAGTTAATCCAGAATATCTATTACAGTTTTAAAGTTTAATTATAATTGTAAATAGAATTATTAAAAGGAGTATAAGTGATGATATGCAAATAAAGGTAGATTTAAAAATATTAATATTTGCATTAATATTTTTTCTAACAAATCAGATAAAATTATACATATTACTAATGATATTTGCATTTACACACGAAATGGCACATCTAATTACTGGTGTATGTTTAGGGTTTAAACCATCAGTACTGGGAATTAAGCCAATAGGATTTTCAATATCATTTATAAATCCAATAGTAGATTATAATAAAAAGATATTAAAATCAAACATACTAGAGCTAAAAAAAATAATAATATACGTAGCAGGTCCTTTAATTAATTTTATTTTGGGAATGATATGTTTCTTTAAAGTTGATATAATGTATATAAATTTATTATTGGCAATTATAAACTTAATTCCTATTTATCCACTAGATGGAGGTAGAATATTAAAAAGCGCATTGTGTATTTTTTGTGGAAGAGCAAAAGCCTATAAAATTACAGAAGTTGTATCAACTATAAGTTTATCAATATTATTGTTTGGATGTAGTTTACTTGTATTATATGCACATAATTGGGGATTAGTTTTAATTATGGTATATTTATGCTATGTAAAAATGCAGACATCTTTATACATGAAGAGGAGAATGGAGTTATATAATCTAATTAAAAAAATTAAATAGTAAAAGTAGAACTATAAAAATTGTAGTTCTTTTTTGCTTTTTACCTTATTGATATTTAATATGTATTAGGATATTATAATATTGTTCTTTGAAAAAATTAAAAAAATTAAAATAAAATGAACCTTTTTTTATTTATGTGCGTCTAATAGTTAAATAAATAAAGAAAGGATGTTGATTTTTATGGAACAAAAAATAATTTTTAGTATAGTAGGAACTGTTGTAGTAGTCATAACAAGTATATTTGGAGCAAATGTTAAAAAAGATTTAAACGAGGGAAAAATTACAGAGCAAAATCAAATTGTAGCTACTAGTAATGAAGTAGCTACTAGTAGTGAAAAAGAAGAGCTTGATAATAAAATAGAAACTAAAGATAATGAAGAAGAAAAAACAGTAGTAAAAGATAATAAAAAAGTAGAGGAAAAAACAATTGAAAATGAGGAATGTGAATATCAAGAAAATTTTTCAGATGCAAATGATCAAGAAAATTCTGAAGAAGAATGTGAATACCAAGAAAATTTTTCAAATACAAATGAGGGAAATTTAAATAAATTCACATTATATGAGCAAAATTTTGATATTCCTGTAAGCAGTGGATATAGTGTTAGATATAAATATGTAGAAGTTGATTTAGTAAATAAAACTGCAACATTAAAAGAGCATGTTGATATATTAGATAATACAGAAGAAGATGACTATGATTATGTAATTAATGTAAAAAAATTATCAGATAGTGAAGCAAAATTATTAGGCGATATATATTATCAAATGGTAGTAATAGATCCAGTATCATCAAGCGACTTGGTAAGAGAAATGATTGGAATTGATGATGGTTGGGATTATGAAAATGAAACTTGGGATGAATACAAAGAAAGAATAACTGTATATAGTACTAATTATAATGGAGAAACATTATACATATATGGAGTTGATTGGATTAGAATGTTAAGTTATTTATTCGAAGAATAGTAAGTTAATCAAAAGAAAATGGAGAGAAAAAATGGCCAAAAAAAATTTAAATGAAGTTTTTATAAAAGGAATTAATGATAATAGGCTTAGTTTTTATAAAACAGCAAAAGCTTTATTAAAGAATGAAGATGATGTTGAAGATGCATTACAAGATGCGTTAGAAACAGCATATAAGAATATCGAAACTTTAAAAGAAGAAAAATATTTTAAAACATGGATGACAAGAATTATAATTAATAAATGTTATGACATATTGCGAAAGAAAAGCAAGATAATTCCATTTGAATCTGAGTATGTTGAAAATATTCAAGAAAAATCTAATTTTGATGAAGGAATAGAAATGAAAATGATTTTAGATAAATTAGATAATGATTTAAAAGAAATTGTAATTTTATATTACTATAATGATTTTAAACAAGATGAAATAGCAAAGATATTAGAGATGCCAAAAGGAACAGTTAAGTCAAGACTACATAGAGCAAAAGCTGAAATAATGAAAATATTAGAAAAGAAGAAAGGAGTGTGTTAAAATGAAAAATGATAAGAATGATGAAGAAATAAGAAAATTATTTAATAAAGCAGAAACTGTTCCTGATAATATAAATAACTTGTTTGATAATTTTATAAATAATACTGTTAAGAAAGAAGAAAAGAAAAATAATGTTATAAAATTAAAACCTAGTAAAGCAAAAAAAGTAGCTTCAATTGCAGCTTCATTTGCAGGGGTTGTATTAGCAAGTGGTACAATATATGCAGCTATAACTGGAAAATCGATAGTTGGTTTATTTAATATTAATGAAGATAAATATAATAATAGTATTGTTTCGGTAAATGATGAAGTTTTAAATAGTGATATATCAGTTACATTAGAGACATATGCAATTGATCAAAATGCAGTAATAGTAAATTATAAAATACAATCTAATAAAGAGCTAAATTTTATAAAAAATAGTGATAATATAGTTGTAGATACTATGGTAAATAAAAATATTCATATAGATGTTGATAAGCAAAACTTTGAAAGAAATGATAACACATACGTAATTTCAACATTATATTCAATTGAAAAATTTGAATCAAATTTAAATAGTTTTGAATTAAATATTAAAGTTACAGAGATAGCTGGAGTTAAAGGTGAATGGAATTTTGATTTGAAGTTAGATAAAAATAATAAAGTTGAAAACAAGGTAAGTTTTTATGATGAACAAAATTTAAAAGATACAAATAGAATTGCGATAAAAACTAATTATACTCCAATATCAATGAATGTTACATCAATTTCAACAAGTGAGTTTTCAACATTAATGAATATAACAATATTTGCTAATCAAAATGGTGTGAAAGATGAAAATAAAATAGAGCCTAAAAAAGATATAAGTGCACTTTCAAGTGAGTATAATGATCCAAGATGGAGTGAAGAAGAGAAGTTTTTATTTGAGGTAAAGGATGAGCTTGGAAATGATTTATTATCATCAGAATACACATATACAAGGACTGATTGGATAAAAAATGAAAAATTATTATTTCCAAACTTTAGCACAGATAATAAAAAAATAATCTTTAATATTTACTTGCTTGGTGAAAACAATGAAAAAGAACTTGTTGGAAAATTTGATTTAAGTATTGAACAAAGTCAAAACAAAGCCGAAAAAAATAAATTAGATAAAACAGGAAGTATGAGCAATGGTAGTGTTATATTTAATGTTTCAAGTAAATGGAATGTTAACATAGAGGATAAATCAGTAAATATGTACACAAACGATTCATATGGTGATTTAATAAATATTCAATTATATGAATACTCAGAAGATGAATCAAATAAATTAAAAGAAAAATATGGTGCAGATTTAGAAAAAATTGCAAACAATAATGAAAATTATAAGTATGATGTTAAAAATGCAGAAAAACATAAAGAGATAAGTAAAGGTAAAGAAAAAATTGGAAACTTTGAAGGATATCAAATAACATATACAGTATTAAATGATTCTAAGTGGATGAAGCAAAAAGATTTTTGGTTCGAAAATAATGGTAAAATATATATTGTAAGCATATTTTCAGATACTGAAATATCTGTAGATAATAATATGTTGGTATATAACAATTTTATTGAAAGTATTCAATTTAAATAGTATTGAAAAAATTTTTTAAAATAGTTGATTAAAAAATGAATCAATGGTATGATTTTATCAAATTTAAAAGAAGGGAGAAAACTAATGAAAAAAGCAGGACAAATTATTTTAATAATAATTATAATATTATTAGTGGCAGGAATTGGATATGGAGGTTATTTCTTATTTGATAAATTAAATGTAGCAAATAATGAGATAAATGATTTAAAAACTCAAATATCAAATTCACAAAAATCAGAAAACAACGCAAACACTAATGAAAATGTTGTAGAAAACAATTCAAATAATGATAGTGATTTAAAAAATACTGATGAAGCAAATGAGGCAATAAAAAAAGCATTAAAAGATAAAAATTGGTTAAAAACAAATGTTAGTGCTGATGAAGATCATACATATTATTTTATGAAATTAAATAATAAACCTGAATATATTGTACGTTCACAGGTTATGGATTCTTCTATAGCAGTTATTGTAAGTTACAAAGATGGAAAAGTTAAGGCATCAAAAGAACATGCTGGCGTAGATTATTGTGAGGTAACAGTTGATTCTACAAATAATATTATAAAATCAGAAAATATGTCTACTGGTATATTAACATATTATAAGATTTCAAATGGCGAAATTATAGAGCTAGATTCTTATGAAACAGATGAGAATGGTGAATACAGTGCAGATCAAAAGAAATATGATAAATACAATTTTGAAGAAATAAAAACTAAATTAACAGATTCAAACATAGATAAATATGTAAAATAAAAGAAAAGATATTTGATTTTTATCAAATATCTTTTCTTTTTGAAAAAGTGCAAAAAAGGTCGATGAAATTTATTTGACTTTTATAATTTTTATTAATATAATTCAATAAAACAATAGATAAAAGGAGGGCATTTATGTCAAACGAAATTACTGATGATAACAAAGTAAAAAAGATGATTGATAGTTTAGTAGAAAAAGCTAAAAAAGCATCTGAGGAATACTTAAAACTTGACCAAGAGCAAGTAAATAATATTGTTAAAGCAATGTCTATGGCAGGATTAGAACATCATATGGAACTTGCAAAAATGGCAGTTGAAGAAACTGGAAGAGGAATTTATGAAGATAAAATAACAAAGAATATGTTTGCAACAGAATATATTTATCATAGTATAAAATATGATAAAACAGTTGGTGTAATAAATGAAAATGAAGAAGAAGGTTATGAAGAAATAGCAGAGCCAATAGGAATTATTGCAGGTGTAACACCTGTAACTAATCCAACTTCAACAACAATGTTTAAATCAATTATTTCAGCTAAAACAAGAAATGTAATAATTTTTGGATTTCATCCATCAGCGCAAAAATGTAGTGTTGCTGCAGCAAAAATAGTTAGAGATGCAGCTATAAAAGCTGGTGCACCTGAAAATTGTATTTTATGGATTGAAGAGCCATCTATAACAGCAACAAATATGTTAATGCATCATCCAGATGTTAATTTAATATTGGCAACTGGTGGAACCGGAATGGTAAAAGCAGCATATTCATCTGGTAAGCCAGCATTAGGTGTTGGACCAGGAAATGTTCCTTGTTATATAGATAAAACAGCAAAATTGAAAACATCTGTAAATGATTTAGTTATGTCTAAGTCATTTGATAATGGGATGATTTGTGCATCAGAACAATCTGTAATAATAGATAAAGATATTCAAAAGGAATTTGAAGCTTTAATGAAAGATGCAGGATGCTATTTCTTAAGTGATAGTGAAACTAAAAAATTACGAGGAAGTATGTTTATTGAAGAAAAAGGTTGTGCATTAAATGCAGATATTGTTGGAAAAAGTCCATATAATATTGCAAAAGGAGCAGGAATTGAAGTACCACAAGATACTAAAGTTTTAGTGCTAAAAGAAAATGGAGTTGGAATTGAATATCCATTTTCAAAGGAAAAATTAAGTCCAGTATTGGCTTATTATATTGTAAATAATTCAGATGAAGGAATAGAATTAGCAGAAAAATTGTTAGAATTTGGTGGATTAGGACATTCAGCAGTAATTCATTCAGAAGATAGAAATACTATAGAAAAATTTGCAGAAACTGTAAAAGCGGGAAGAATTATAGTAAATTCACCATCAACACATGGTGCAATAGGAGATATTTATAATACAAATATGCCATCACTTACACTTGGTTGTGGAACATTTGGAGGAAATTCTACAACTGCTAATGTATCATCAGTTAATTTAATAAATATAAAAAGAGTAGCAAAAAGGAGAGTTAATATGCAATGGTTTAAAGTTCCAGAAAAAATATATTTTGAAGCTGGATCAATAGCATACTTAGAAAAAATGCAAGATATTTCAAGAGCTTTTATTGTAACTGATCCAGGTATGGTTAAATTAGGTTATGTTGATAAAATTTTATATCATTTAAGAAAAAGATCTCAATATGTGCATTCAGAGATATTTGCAGAGGTTGAACCAGATCCATCTTTTGATACAATAAAAAAAGGTGTTGAAATGATGAATACATTTAATCCGGATGTAATTATAGCAATAGGTGGAGGAAGTCCTATTGATGCAGCTAAAGGAATGTGGCTATTTTATGAGCACCCAGAAGCAGATGCAGAGGGATTAAAACTTAAATTTATGGATATTCGTAAGCGTACATACAAATTTCCAAAATTAGGTGAAAAGGCAAAAATGGTTTGTATTCCAACAACTTCTGGAACAGGATCAGAAGTTACATCTTTTGCTGTTATAACAGATAAAAAAATAAATAAAAAATATCCTTTAGCAGATTACGAATTAACACCAGATGTAGCAATAATTGATCCAGATTTAGTTAAAAGCTTACCAAAGAGCGTAACAGCAGATACTGGTATGGATGTTTTAACACACGGTTTAGAGTCGTATGTTTCTAATATGGCATCAGATTTTACAGATGGTTTAGCAATGAAAGCAATTGAGTTAGTATATAAAAATATTAGAGAGGCATATAACAACGGAGATAATCAATATGCAAGAGAAAAAATGCATAATGCAAGTTGCATAGCTGGAATGGCGTTTTCTAATGCATTTTTAGGAGTAAATCATTCAATAGCACATAAATTAGGAGGAGAATTCCACATACCACATGGAAGAGCAAATGCAATAATCCTTCCATATGTAATAAGATATAATGCAACAAAACCAACAAAATTTGTGTCCTTCCCTAAATACGAATATTTTATAGCTGATCAAAAATATGCAGATATAGCTAAAAGATTAGGGTTAAAAGCAAAAACAACAGAGCAAGGTGTAGATTCTTTAATAGAAGCTGTAAAAGAATTAAATAGAGATTTAAATATTCCAAAAACATTAAGAGAAGCAGGCGTAGATGAACAAGAATTCTTAGCAAAAGTTGATAAATTATCAGAAATGGCTTTTGAAGACCAATGTACAACTGCAAATCCACGTGTTCCATTAGTTCATGAAATTAAGGAATTAATGCTTCAAGCTTATTATGGTGAAAGAGAATAAAAGGAAAGTTAGAGTGCTAAAAAAATAAGAAGATGATTTTTGAAGTGAATCCCAAAATGTTTCACTATAAAAAGGAAATAAGCGATGATTTAATTTAATCTTCGCTTATTTTTTTACTGTACATGTAACTCTAAATTATTCAACTAATGTGGCATATACTAAAAGTCGTTGATTATTTAATCCATGACAAGTGTATAAGGTTATAATATGTGAAGTTTCTGAAATGTTTGTTTCAAAATTATGATTACTAGAATTATTTAACATTTGTATATAATTTGAAAAGTCGGTATCATCGGTAAATTGTGTTTTAGTATAAGCTCCAACATCTTTTTCATTACAAATAATTGTTGAAAAAATTTTATAAACATGACTTTCATTTAATGTTGAAAAGTTTATATATAAATTATCTTCATTTGAATACCAATCAGATTTTAATACATTTTTCAAACTACCAAACATGCTTTTATCTTTTCTGTTATGACCATATATTACTGTATTATAATCAGATCCATCACATTGATTTTGATAATCTACAAATACCCATCCTGCAGAATTTTCTGTATTATCAAATGAGTGATTTAAATAATAGTCATTATCGGTATATTTTACTACAGGATAATTTATATTTGTATTTTTTACATTAACCCATCCAACAGTTCTTGAATTTTCTGATAGGAGATTTGTAAAATCATAATTTAATTTTTTTACACTTAAATTATTAACTGAAATATCTTCTGATGTTATAGTAACTTGACTTTGAATATTTGATATTAAATCAGTTCCTTTTTTATTTTCAATAAACCATGCACCAATATTATATAAAGAAAATATTATTACAATAATACAAATTATAATAAGAATGTTTATTACGAAATTTCTACTTTGTGGTGGTTTAGAGTGTTTTTCTTTTTTCATAAGTATACCTCCTCAAATATAGTATATAAAAAAAAACAAATCATATCAATATTATGATTTGTTTTTTTATAATTATAATCCGATATTTGATAATCCATAGTTTTTAGCAACTAATCTTTGATATTCTTTTGAACTTGTGAATCTTTTTAGTAAATCAGCTCTTGAAGTTCCAGCATTTAAAAGTCTTATATTGTTATTTTTTCCTCCGGCATCACTAGTTCTATGTAAGCAACCACTGTATAATTTTTCTACATAATTGTCATTGCTGTATCTTTTATTAGTAAATTCTGAGCTGTTATATAATTTATTTAAAATTGTTACAGGAGAGTTTGAGCTCATTAATGATCTTGTCCAATGATTTTTTCCACTTGCATCAACTTTTCTTCCAAGTACATATTCATAAGATTTTGCAACAAAATCTTGAGCATAGAATTTTGTTGTTAAATTTTTAAATTCTCGTGATTTTACAAAGCTATTTATTATATCTGAACGAGAGCGTCCATTATTTAGTAATGTAACAAAATGAGATTTACCACCAATATCGCTATTTCTTTGTAAACATCCATTGTATAATTTTTCAACAAATTGTTCATTAGAATAGTTTTTATTTTGGAATTCTTTACTATTATAAAATGATGCAACAATTGTACTTTGTGATGTACCTGTCATTAAACGATTAACCCAGTTATTTAATCCAGTTGTTTCAGGATTTCTCCCCAAAATATTTTGATATAAATTTGTAACAAAATCTGTTGCCATTTGTTTTGTATAAATATATTTTACTGGATTTATTGAAACACTTGAATTACTTTCATAATCAAATGCAGAAGTTGTTTTCATATTGCTTGTTGAAGAAGAAGGTGTTGCCAATGCAGATGCAATGTTTCTTCTTATTTCAAAATGTAAATGCATATGTCCTGCGTCACCACTACTACCCATTGTTCCTAAAACTTGACCCATGCTTACAGAATCACCTTTTTTTACAGTTAATGAATTAGGTGATAAATGCGCATAAACAAATACAAAATTTGAGTTATTATCTTTTACAAGAACATAGTTTCCGTAACCGCCACCATTTGAATGATTAGGTCCTTGTCTTTGATTATTGTTGGCAAAGGATGTTCCTGCACATGTTGATCTATTTGCACTAGTTGCAATAACTGTACCATTAGAAACTGATACGATTTTATATGTTGCACCAGGTGTACCTGTTATATCTACACCATGATGATTTTCCGTTTTACAATAATTCACTTCATTTTTCCATAAATTTGTATCTACAGAATAAACTCTTTTTCCGTAACCATATTCAATATAACTACTATTATAATCAATAGTACCATTACTATTAGCAATAGGCCAGCAATATGCATCACTTTTTATTGAAAATAATAATAAAAATAAAACTGAAGAAATTAATAAAATAATAATTTTTTTTGTCTTAGACATTAAAAATCCCCCTTTAAAAACCATATAAAACTATTATACTACAAGTTTACATAAAATACAACCCGAAAATTAGAAATTTATAATAAAAAAAACGGGGACGGTCCTGCCGAATCAATTATGGGAGTAAGAAATAAGAGAAACCCTGCATGTTAATTAATGGGGACGGTCCTGAAAAAATAAAGAAGAGGTAGGATTTTAGTATATATTTTCATTGCTTTACATATTTCACATAAGATGCTATAATTATAAACATTGAATGAATAAGAGAGGTATAAAAATGAACGAAGTAAAAAAAGTAGCATTTTGCTCTTTAGGATGTAAAGTAAATCAATACGAAACTAATGCAATGGCACAAAAATTTATAGAGCATGGATATGAAGTTGTTGAATTTGACGAATATGCAGATGTTTACATAGTTAATACATGTACAGTAACAAATGTTGCAGATAGAAAGTCAAGACAAATGCTTAGAAGAGCGAAAGAAATAAATAAAGACGCAACATTGGTAGCATGTGGATGTTATGCTCAAGTTGCAAAAGATGAGCTAAAAAAAATACCAGAAATAGATTTAATAATTGGAAATAATGAAAAAAATGATATTATACAAATAGTAGAAAATCATATAGCACAAAAAGGAGCAGAAGACCTTGTATCAGATGTAATGTATAAATTAGATTATGTAGAGCTTGGAACAACAACATATACTGAAAAAACAAGAGCTGTTATAAAAGTACAAGATGGATGTGACAGATTTTGCTCTTATTGTTTAATTCCATATGCAAGAGGTCATATTCGTAGTAGAAAAATAGAAAATGTAATAGAAGAAATAAAAAAAGTTGTAGAAGAAGGAATAAATGAAGTTGTAATAACTGGAATTCATATAGCATCATATGGAAGAGATTTTAAAGGTGAAAATATTGGTTTAATAGATTTACTTGAGGAAATAAATAAAATACAAGGATTACATAGAATACGATTAGGTTCAATAGAGCCAACAATAGTAACAGATGAGTTTGTGGAAAGATTATCAAAATTAGATAAAATATGTGACCATTTTCATTTATCATTACAGAGCGGATGCACAGAAACATTAAAAAGAATGAACAGAAGATATACAACAGAAGAATTTAAAGCAGTAACAAAAAGACTAAGAGCAAAATTTCCAAATGCTGCATTAACAACAGATATTATAGTTGGGTTTCCAGGCGAAACAGATGAGGAGTTTAATACAACATATGAATTTTTAAAAGAAATAGCATTTTATAAAATGCACATATTCAAATATTCACAAAGAAAAGGAACAAAAGCAGCAGTAATGCCAAATCAAGTAGATGGGAAAATAAAAGAAGAGCGTAGCAAAAAATTAATAGAATTATCAAACGAAAATGAATACAATTACAATAAAAAATATATAGGTAAACAAGTAGAAGTTCTATTTGAAGAGCGTGAAGGAGAATATTTAAAAGGCCATACAACAAATTATATTGTAGTAAAGCATAAAACAGATAAAGATGATTTAATAAATAAAATAGCTAAAGTGACTGTAAGCGAGGCAAAACAGGATTGTTTAATGTAAATTTTTTATTAAATATTTGTAGAGTTCTTGAAAATCACTTAAAAATATGATAATATATTTGGCAAGTATTATTATGTTTGAATTTAATTGCTTGTAAAAACAAAATTTAATACATTTCAACAAAAGAGATTTGAGGTTTCAAATCTCTTTTTGTTTTTTATTTGGAAGTTTAAAAATATTCGAATATTTTAATATAAAAAATAAAGGAGGAATTATACTTATGAGTAGAAAAATAAAATTCAAATTTAATTTAATTGTTTTTTTCATATTAGTAATAATGTTAATTGAATCATTTATTGCAAATATGGTAAATAGAACATATGCAGTAGCTATACCACAAAAATATGATTTAACATCAGAAATATCACTTGTAGTAAAAAATCAATATCAAAATGGAATATGCCCACATATGTCAATTGCAACTGTAATGGAATCACATGTAAAATTAGGTCAAAAGAAAGGAAAATATGGTTTTATAAAAAAGAATCCAGTATTCTCAGTCTTAACAGCTAAAGGAGATGGAGATTATTGTCCAGTGTTAACAGATAAAACAGAAAAGGTGTTAAGTGAAATATATGGATCTAAAAAAACTGAAGATGATATTTTAAAAATAGAAGGAGTAGCCGAAAGTAGTCTAATAGTAAATGCAATGGAAAAGTTACAACCTGATTTAGATGTTACATCTGGTGGAAAAAGAGCATCTGGTAATGTTTGTTTGACAAAGACTCTTCCAGCAATAAAAAAAGAATATAATAATAATAGCCTAGTATATAAAGATGGAAGCAATAACACTCTTACAAAAGCTCAAGTTAATGAAATAAGAGCAGAATATAAAAATTTTATAATGGAAAATGGTGGAATAAGATGTGGAGTTCAAACTGTTGGAATTAAAGATGGTTCAAATGGAAATAAGGTTTGTTTTAATAAAACAAGAACAACTAATGGTTCAAATCATTCTGTTGTAATTGTAGGATGGGATGATACATATTCAAAAAATAATTTCCCAGCATCAAACAGACCTAGTACAGATGGTGCATATATTGTACAAAATTCATGGGGAAAAGATTGGGGAACTAATGGTAAATTCTATGTATCTTATGAGGACTTATATATTGAAGATGGATTAACAGGAATTGAAGGTGTAACTGAATACAAAGATACTAGTGAACCTGAAATAACAGTAAAGGATGTAGGGTCTGGTAAATTAAAAATTAATGTTACAGATAAATATTCATCAGGTGTTAATGAAAGTTCTTTAAAATACAAGTGGACAGACCATAACATTGAACCAAACACTAAAGATTCATCATGGACATCAATAAAAAATGGGGATTCAATTGGAAGTCAAAATGACAAATACTTATGGGTATATTGTGAAGACAAAGCTGGTAATTATGAACTATACTGTTCTGGAAGCAGTTCAGCTGGTTTTTTGATTAGCGATACTAAAACACAATGTGATGTTTGGTTAAATAAAGATGTTCAACTTACAATAAAAGATCAAATGACAATGGTCGGTATTAATGAACCATTTAAATTATCAATAACAAGTACATCATTTACACAGGACGAAATAAAAAATATGGAAAAAATTCAAAACAATAATGATCATGTATTAACAATAAGTAAAGAAGGAAAGCATGAAATATACTTAACAAAAATAAAAGATGGAAAAGAATGTAGAGCAGTAAAACTTAATGTTATGATAGACAAAACGAAACCATCTAATCCTGAAATTACAATAAGCAATAATAAAGAAAGTGATAAATATTATGAGGGAGCAAATGTCACATATAAAGCTGGAGCAGATACTTTGTCTGGTGTTAAAGAAACAAATATTGAAATAAAAGACAAAGATGGAAAGAATATAAATGTTGACAATAAAGCAGGAATTATTTTATCAAATATTGGAACTTACACAGTAAAAGTAACAACAACTGACAATGCTGGAAATAGTTCATCAACAGAAAAGAAAATTGAAATTGTAAAAAAAGATAATGATTCAAAATCTGATGACGATGACAATAAAAAAGACGAAGACTCAAAATCAGATGATGATAATAATAAAAAGGACGAGGACTCAAAATCAGATGATGAGAATAATAAAAAAGATGAGGATTCAAAATCAGATGATGAGAATAATAAAAAGGATGAAGATTCAAAATTAGATGATGATAATAATAAAAAAGATGAAGACTCAAAATCAGATGATGATAACAATAAAAAAGACGAAGATTCAAAATCTGGTAATTCTGAAATAAATGGTAATGATACAAGTAGTTCAAAACAAGATAATAATAATAATGGTATAATTAGTAATACTGATTCTAACAATAGTAAAATACAGAAAAATGATTCAAGTAAAGCAAATAAAATGTTACCAGCAACTGGATCAGATAATGAATATAGTATAATTATTATAATTGCAACAGTTGTATTTTTGATACTTTCTATATATAGTTATAAAAAATTAAAAGAAATTGAATAGTTATACAAATAAAAAATTTCAAGGATTTTTCTTGATGTTTTTTATTTATTATATTATTATTAAAAATAAAAGTGAGGGGATTTTATGAGAAAAATAGTAACATCATACATAAAACCTGACATTGATGGGATATCTTCAATGTATGCATATGCGGAATTACTAAGAAAAATGGGTTATAACGCAGAATATTACTATGAAGGACAAGCGAGAAAAGAAGTTCAAATTGTTTTAGAGACATATGGAATTGAATTAAAAACTGTATCGCAAATATTTAGTGATGATGAAGTTATATTAGTTGATACAAATGGATTAAAGTATTTGCCTAAGGCCATAAATGCTAATCAAATTAAAGAGGTAATAGACCATCATAAAATGAATGAATGGTTATCAAAACAAAAAGATATTAAAATTCAAATTGAAATGATTGGTGCAGCAGCAACCTTAGTTGCAGAGCGATTTAAAAATAATAATATTGATATTTCAAGAGAGTCAGCAATACTTTTATATAATGGAATAATTTCAAATACAATGAACTTAAAAATAAGTATGACAACGCAAAAAGACAAAGATATGGCACATTGGTTAAAACAAAAATATCCTGAAATAACAGAAGAAAAAACAAAAGCAATTTTTATAAAAAAATCAGAAATTACAGACAGATTAAGAGAAGAAATGGAAGTGGAATTCAAAGATGAGTTTATAACTATTTCTTGGTCAATGGGACAATTAGAAATTGCAAATGTAGAGGAATTTTTAAATAGAAATGAAGAAAAAGTAAGAGCAATTTTAAAAAAAGTAAAAGATGAAAATAATGTAGATTATATATCTGTAAATTGTATGGATATAATAAATGGTTATACAATTATTTTAGCGGAAAATGAGGCAACAGCCAATATTATTTCTGATGCAATAAATGTTAAGTTTATTAAGTTGAAAGCTAAAATTGATAAATTAGTTAGTAGGAAAGAGATAATAAAGATAATTAGAGCAATTTACAAAAAGTAAAATAAAGCATAAGTAGAAAAAATATGAAAAACTTGACAGTTTACATAAAAAGAAATATAATATATATATTAATCATTATAATCTGGCTAAATGTCAGTTGATATAGAAGGAATATAAGTGTTGTACTGTAAGAAAGGTGGATAACAAAATGGACGCATATGCCTACAACGATATTTTAAGAGGGCTCTTTAGAGACCTGGTCAGCAATCAAGTTCCATTTTTTCGGGGAGAAAACTGCGACATAACAATCATTAATGAGGAAAACAATCGGGAAGATTGTATTTTTATTGATGAGAGAGGATTATGTTTCGTTGCAAAAGGATCCGAAATCGATAAAGGAATCACACTGATTAGAAGAGATGCAGAAATTGTAAACAGAACACTCGTCGTTTCGACCGAGAACTATAATCATTTTCTGTATGCTATGAATCACGATGAGGCTTTTAGAGACAAATACGCCTGGCCACAATCTTGTATTGCTAAGTTGGCACTGATATTGTGCAAAGGTGCTCCGAAATTCAAAAAGATTTAGTAGACTTTGATGAATTTTTGAGGCCAAAAGAAGGAGATTCGAGTCAATTTATTTGCTCGGGTCTCTTTTCTTGCGTTATTCAGATAATTTTAAATTATGTGTATTTTTAAACTATTGCATTTTCCTCAATTTTGTAATATAATTGACGAAAAATTGTTAAAAAAGGGAGTCGAAAAAATATATGGAAAAAGTAGATTTAAAAAATATATACTTAAAATTTTTTGAAGAGCGTGGACATAAAATAATACCAAGTGCTCCAGTAATTCCAGAAAATGATCCAACTTGTTTATTTAATACAGCAGGTATGCAACCATTAGTACCATACTTAAAAGGAGAGCCTCATCCAGAAGGAACACGTTTAACAGATGTTCAAAAATGTTTTAGAACAAATGATTTAGATGAAGTTGGAGATAAAACACATCATACTTTTTTTGAAATGCTAGGAAATTGGTCTTTAGGAGATTACTTCAAAAAAGAATCTATAACATGGAGTTTTGAACTTTTAACAAAATACTTAAAAATACCAGTTGAAAAATTATCTGTAACTGTATTTAAAGGAAACGATATAGTACCAGCAGATAATGAATCAGCAGATTTATGGAAATCATTGGGAATTCCAGAAAACAGAATTGCATTTTTAGGAGAAGATGATAACTGGTGGCCAAACATGGAACTTACAGGACCATGTGGACCAGATACTGAAATATTCTACTGGAGAAGTGATGAAGAAGTTCCATTTGATTTCGATCCAGAAAATGACAACTGGGTAGAAATATGGAACAATGTATTTATGCAATACAATCATAAACCAGACGGAACATTTGAACCATTAAAAAATAAAAATGTTGATACTGGAATGGGTGTTGAAAGAGTTGTTGCAGTACTTGAAGGACAAACAGATAACTATAAATCATCAATATGGACAGATTTAATTAAAAAAATAGAAGAAGTTTCTGGAAAAAATTATGATGATGAAAAATATACAAGAAGCATGAGAATTATAGCAGATCACATAAGAGCTATTGTAATATTAAGTGGTGATGATGCAGGAATAAAACCTTCAAATACAGACCAAGGTTACATATTAAGAAGATTAATAAGAAGAATGATTCGTTATGCTAAAAAATTAGATATAGATATAAACAGCAATTGGGAACAAGAGCTTGCAAAAGTTGTAATTGATGAATATAAGCCATATTACAAAGAGCTTGAAAGAAATGAAAAAGCTATATTAGAAGTTTTAGCTAATGAAAAAAATAAATTTAACAAAACACTAGAAAAAGGTTTACGCGAATTTGAAAAATTAACAAGGGATATAGAAGGAACAGAAATATCAAAAGATATTGCATTCAAATTATATGATACATATGGATTTCCAATTGAACTTACAGAAGAGCTTGCCAAAGAGCAAGGTTTAACTGTAGACATAGAAGGATTTAAAAAGAAATTTGAAGAGCATCAAGCATTATCAAGAAAAGGTGCAGAGCAAAAATTCAAAGGTGGACTTGCTTCAACAGGAGAAATGGAAACAAAATACCACACAGCAACACATTTATTAAATGCAGCATTAAAGAAAGTACTAGGAAGTCATGTACATCAAAAAGGAAGCAACATAACAGCAGAAAGAATGAGATTTGATTTTTCACATGATAGCAAAATGACACCAGAAGAAAAACAACAAACAGAAGACCTAGTAAATGAATACATAAAAATGGCAATTCCAGTAGAAAAATTAGAAATGCCAAAAGAAGAAGCAATAAAAATGGGGGCAGAATGTGAATTTATAGAAAGATATCCAGACATTGTAACTGTATACAAAATAGGAGATGTATCAACAGAAATATGCGGAGGACCTCATGTAAGCAATACATCAGAGCTAGGAAAATTCAAAATAAAAAAAGAAGAATCAAGCTCAGCAGGAGTAAGAAGAATAAAAGCAGTTTTAATAGAAGAATAAAAAGAAAACAACATATTCAAAAAAATGGATATGTTGTTTTTTGGGGTGAAAATTCGAACTAAAAATTGGGACGGTCCTTGAAAAGGAAAAAAAACAAAAACGGGGACGATCCTGCCAAATTAAGCATGGGAGTAAGAAAAAGGCAGGGACGGTCCTGAAAAAGGAAAAGCAGGACCATCCCCAAAAAACAAATAAAAAAATAGATTGGCGTAGAAAAAAATATGTCAATATGTTATAATAAAAAAGTAAATAAAATTAGACGAAAGAAGGAAGTAATATGAGTGATTGTATTTTTTGTAAAATAGCAAATGGCGAAATTCCATCAACAATAGTATATGAAGATGAAAATGTAACAGCATTTAAGGATTTGAATCCACAGGCACCAATTCATATTTTGGTTGTTCCTAAAAAACATTATGACAATGTTTTAGATGTTGAAGAAAATGATAATATAATATCAAAAATATATGAAGCAATAAATAAAATAGCAAAAAAAGAAGGCTTTGCTAAAGAAGGATTTAGAGTAATAAATAATTGTGGAGAAAATGCTGGTCAAACAGTTATGCATATGCATTTTCATATAATAGCAGGTAAAAAACTAGGAGAAGGAATTGTATAAGAAGAAATGTATTAAATAAAAAATATCGAAAGGAATGAGAAAATGGGTAAGAGCGCATATGATAAATTTCTAACGCGGATTACTTGCAGTACTTATAATTGGTGTTATAGGTACAGCAGGTTATTTGTGTTATAAATATTATCAGAAATATAAATTAAATTCAGATGCAGATAATTTTTTGACTGATGAATTTGATAATATTGTAAATCAAACAACAGATGATCCATTATATACAGATGAACAGGAAAATCAAGCGATACAAGAACAAACACCAAAAAATGGAGGCACAAGAGGAATTTCAAGTGACGCATTAAAATACAAAGGTTACAATGTAGCAGGAAAAATAGAAATGCCAACAGTAAGATTGCAGTATCCTATTTTAGGAGACAAAGTAAACGGATCTTGGCAAGTTACAGATGCCAATGCTATTGAAGTATCTGTTGCAATTCAATATGGTGTAGGATTAAATAATGTTGGAAATACTGTAATAATGGGGCATAATTACAGAAGTGGATTATTTTTTGGAAGTAATAAAAAGCTTCAAGTTGGGGATACTATATATATAACAGACTGGGAAACAGGAACAAGAAGAGCATATACGATATACAATAAGTATACAACAGAGGAATCAGATACATCTTTTTATCAAAGAAATACAAATGGTAAAAGAGAGGTTTCTTTAGTAACATGTCAATCCAACAATGCATATAGACTAGTAGTTTTAGCAAGAGAAGCTGAATAATTATTTATAGAATACAAAATACCTGGAATTAATTAAATGTAATTCAGTTTAAAGTATAATAGAATTTGTTAAATTACATAGTATTTTGTATTTTATATTATTTTTATTTAGATATAATTTTAAAAAGAAAGCAAAATTCGGATTTTATAAAAAATTTTTTTACAACTATTGACAAATAAATGATTAAATAGTAAAATAATAACTGCATTGATTTTGAGATGCAAGATGGTGGATGTAGCGTAGTTGGTTAACGCGTCAGTTTGTGGCACTGAAGACCGTGGGTTCGAGTCCCATCTTCCACCCCATAAATTTATTGCAAAAAATATATATTGGGCTATAGCCAAGCGGTAAGGCATCAGACTTTGACTCTGACATGCGCTAGTTCGAATCTAGCTAGCCCAACCAAAGTAGGGAAAAACAAACTTTTATATCTTTCTATTGAGACTGTAAGGGTTTGTTTTTTTGTGGTATCAAATGTGAATTAATGAAATATATTTTTTTTACTATACTATTTAAATTATAAAATTTTGGTTATATAATATTTTATAAAAAGAACAGGATATATAGAAAAAATTAAAAAAGCTATTATATTAGATTTAGATAAAACTTTATAAAATAATGCAAGAGAGGACACAAAAAATGGATAAAAGTATAAAAAATGGAATAATAGGTTTTGTAGTTGGAGATGTTTTAGGAGTTCCAGTTGAATTTATGGCAAGAGAAGAATTAAGAAAAAATCCAGTTGTAGATTTAAGAGCATATGGAACACATAACCAACCATTAGGAAGTTGGTCAGATGATACTTCAATGACATTAGCAACAATGGATTCCATAATACATAAAGAAGAAATTGATACAACTGATATAGGAAATAGATTTTTAAATTGGTATAGAAAAAATGAATATACACCACTTGGAAAAGTATTTGATATAGGAAGAACAACTATACAAGCATTAGCAAAATATGAATTAAAATTAGATGAAGCAAAGAATTGTGGAGAAGAAGGTGAATATAGTAATGGAAATGGATCATTAATGAGAATGATACCAATTGCATACTATATTTATTATAAAAAGATTAAAGATGATAAAGAAATTTATAATATAGTAAAAGATGTATCATCAATAACACATAGACACGAAGTAAGTATTTTAGGTTGCTACATTTATGTTTCATTTATTTTAGGATTATTAAATGGATTAGAAAAAGAGCAAGCATATAAGAATATAAAAAAATTGAATTATAACTATTTTTCAAAAGATAGTTTAAAAAGATATGATAGAATTTTAAAAGATGATATTACAGTTTTAAATTTAGATAATATAAATTCAGATGGTTATATAGTTAATACTTTAGAATGTGTTTTATATATGTTTTTGAAATCTAATGATTATAATACAACTATTTTAGAGGGGGTTAATCTAGGAAATGATACTGACACAATAGGTAGTTGTTTAGGTGGACTATTAGGACTTTACTATGGTTTAGATAGTATAAAAGAAAGTTGGAGAAAAAACATAATAAAGTATGATTATATTATAGATTTATGTAACAAATTTGAAAGTATTATTTTAGGAAAAAAAGCATAATATTATAAATATATACTAATAAATCAAAAAGCAATAAAAAGATTAGCAAAATATAAAGGGGAAAGTTATAATGTTGGATCAGCAATAAAAGTCAATGGAAAATATAAGCAATTAGAAGAATGTAAAAAATATAAAAGGAAAACAAGAGAATATTGCGAATAAGTTTATTAAGAAAGGTGTATTTTATGGAGAACTGGAAAAATGTATTAGAAAAATTTTTGAAAGAATATAAAGAAAAGGATTATGTTATAGGGGCTATTTTATGTGGTAGTTATGCTACTGGAAATAATACAGATAGATCAGATATAGATGTACATATAATAACAAAAGATATTGGATTTAAACAAAGAGGAAATGTTATTATAGATGAAATTATGATTGAATACTTTATTAATCCACTAAGTCAATCATATAAATATTTAGAAAATGATTTTAAACAAAGACGAAGGCTTGTTGATGCCAATATGTATGGAAATGGTATTATTCTATTTGATAAAACAGGAGAATTAAGACAATTAAAAGAAGATAGTTTGAAATATTATGAGATGGAATTTGATGCACCTGAAGAGTCAACAATGATGATTAATAATTATGCTTGTTGGGATTTGATGGATGAAATTAAAGATAAAATAGATAATAATGAAAATTATGATTTAAATTATTATATGCTATTAAAGGAATTAATAAACAATTATTATTATAAAAATAGAATTGCAACAGTCCCATTCACTAAAATTGAAAGAATATATAGAAATAAGGATTACAGAGAAAAATATCATTTAAAAAATATGCCAGCTCAGAAATTCGTTGAATTGGTATTAAATGCCATTGACAACAAGTCTTTTGATGCAATTAGTCAATTATATAATTTTGTTATGGAGAATTTTCTAATTACAGATTTCATTTTAAAATCTGAAATAAAATAATAATATGAAAAAATTAGTACAGAATTACAAATAATTACACAATTTAATATAAGTGCAAGATAGGAAGAACATTTTGTATTGATGTATATCCATTTCCCTTTAAAGAATATTTAGAATATCATCAATATAAATATATTCAAGAAGCTTTTGATAATTACGTTAAAGAAGGTGGAATGTCCGGCTCATATTTGTATAAAACACAAAAAGAAAAATACGATTATATTTCAGATGTTTATAATACTTTAATAGTCAGAGATATAAATCAAAAATATAAAATAAGAAATATAGATGTTCTAAATAATTTAAATAATTATTTAATGGATAATATATCAAACCTTACATCATCAAATAATATAACAAATATACTTAACAATAACAATGTGGCTATTACTGATAAGACTATAAGTAATTATATCAAGTATTTATGCAATGCATTTGCGTTTTATAAGGTTAATAGATATGATATAAGAGGCAAAAAATTATTAAGTACACAAGATAAATTTTATCTTTCAGACCATGCCTTTAGATATGCTTTGCTAGGAACAACAAATATGGACTATGGTAGAATATATGAAAATATTGTTGCAATTGAATTATTACGCAGAGGATATGAAATATATGTTGGTACTTTATATAATAAAGAAATAGACTTTGTTGCAACAAAAAGAAATGAAAAAATATACATTCAGGTATCTGACAACATTTCTGATGATAGTACATTACAAAGAGAAGTAAAACCTTTATTAGAAATAAAAGATGCATATCCTAAAATTATAATAGCAAGAATAAGACATGATTTATACCAATATGAAGGTATACAAATTTATGATATTGCTAATTGGTTATCTTAGGTAAAGTTAAATACAACTATTAGATAATTCTAAATTTGCAGGAAACTATAATATACCTCATATCATAAGACAGATAAAAGTATATTTAAAAAATGGTACAGGAATCGACAATTATTAGAAAGTTAGAGATGTTGTAATCTCGAAAAAGAACAGGCAGTTATTAAGAGATAGTAGCTTTAAAAAATTGAGAGCTACTATTTTTTTGTATTTCAAAAAAATCCAAATAAATTTGAAATTTATCTATAGAACATAAATCGAAAATAAATATAATTTATCAAATAATGATATTTTTAAAGCAAATATTCAATAAAATTTTTATATGTACTTGAATACATATAAAATATATGGTAAACTTTAAAACATAAATTTTAGAGTAGGAAATAAATAGTAAAGACCTAATAAACGGGAAGTTGTTATTAGGGCAAATAAATATTTTTATGCTTATTTATTTTCGCATTCCGCTAAGAAAAGAAAAAAATTTTTAAGGAGAATATAATCTTCTTTTCTTTTGTTGCGGAAAAACAAAAAGAAAGGAAGTTTTTTTATGTCAAAAAACAAAAAAATTATATTATCATCAATATTATTAGCTCTATTAATAATTTTATCAAGAATTCTATCGATAAAAACACCAATAATGAAAATAAGTTTTGCATTTATTCCAACAATGCTTTGTGCTATATGGTTAGGACCAAAATGGACAGTATTGATAAATGTGTTAGGAGATGTAATAGGTGCAATACTGTTTCCAACTGGGCCATACTTTATTGGATACACAATAAGTACAGCCATTGCTGCTTATATATATGGAACATTATTATATAAAAAAAGCGAAAATATATACACAGATAAACAGCTCATTATAAGAGTTATAATTGCAACAATATTAGTTTCTATAATAGTAAATATGGGACTAAATACACTATGGACAAGTATTACATCGGGAAAAGCATTCATTGTGTTATTTTCAACCAGATTTATAAAACAAATAATAATGATTCCAATACATATAAGTGTTACTATTTTTTTGGAGAAAATATTAAGAAAGCCATTTGATAAATATTTAAGAGGTAGCGATGATTAATATAGAAAATGTATCATATAAATACAAAAATGGAAAAAGTGTGTTAAAAAACATAAGTTTTTCCATAAAAAATGGAGAAATAGTAACAATCGTTGGAAAAAATGGATCTGGAAAATCAACAATAGGAAAGCTTATTTCAGGAATATTAAAACTGAAAGAAGGTAGTATTTTTATTGATGGTATGGATATATCAAAAAGGAAAAATAGAGAATTAATAAGTTCTAAAATAGGCATAGTGTTTCAAAATCCTGATAGTCAAATTATATTTAGTAATATTAAAGAAGAATTTTCATACATTACACAAGATGAAAATATTATTGATGATGCATTAAAATATGTGGATATGCTTGAATATAAAAATAAAGATTTATATTATTTATCGCTTGGACAGAAACAACGAATAATGATTGCTGAAGTATTAGCTAAAAAACCGCAATATATAATTTTTGATGAACCAACAACGATGATTGACAGTATTGGAAAAGTAAAAATTTATAAGTTAATTAAAAAGCTAAAAGATGAAGGATATACAATAATATGTATAACAAATTTGGCAGACGAAATATTATTAGCAGATAGAACTATAATTTTAAATAATGGTGAAATAGTAGAGCAGATTGAAAAAAAAGAGCTAGTAGAAAAATCAAATATATTTGAAAAATACGAAATAAGAATTCCCACTTTATTAGAAATATTAGTAAAATTAAAAAGCAATGGAATTGAATTAGATAATAATGATGTTTTGACTGTTGACTCATTAGTAAAAGAGTTGTGTGTAAAGATGAAAAAATAGGATGAAGGTGATAAAATGGAACTAATTAAATTTGGAATTTTTATTATAATGGCAACAGTTATGTTTTTTTTACCCAAATCCATAATTTTATTTGGAACAATTATATTGTGTAATGTGGCAATAGTAATAGTTCTAAAAATTCCTATAGTGAAAGTTACAAAGCAACTATTCAAAATATTACCTTATGTTTTATTCACATTTTTTATTAATGTAATAATCAGCAGTATAAGTGAAGCAATATGGATTGCAATAAAGTTTCTGATAGTATGTAATATAACATATATATATTCGATAACAAGTACTAAGACAACTATTGCTAATACAATAAAAATGTTATGTAGACCATTAATGTTATTTAATATAAATATAGAAGAGATAGAAATTATGGTAGCTATTTCTTTATCAATAATACCAATATTAAAGAAAGATTTAGTGGGTATAAGAGATGTATATAAATATAAAGGCATTAAAGTTAATGTTAAAAATATAAAAAATGGCTTGTCAGTATTTTTTATTGGAATAATAAAAAGAACAAATCAGATAGATGAAGCATTAATTGCTAGAGGAAAAAAATATTAAAATCAGCATATGGTTGAATAAAATATATTACAGACTTCATAGTTCGTTTTTGATATAGAACGGACAACCAAAGTAAAGAAAAACAGACTTTTACGTTTTTCTATTGAGACTGTAAGTTTTTTTTGAGACATCAAAGAAGAATTAATGAAATATATAAATTTTCACTATACTATTTAAATTATAAAATTGGGGTTATATAATATCTTATAAAAAGAACGGATATATGGAAAAAGTTAAAAAAGCTATTATATTAGATTAAGATAAAACGTTATAAAATAATACAAGAGAGGACACAAAAAATGGATAAAAGTATAAAAAATGGAATAATAGGTTTTGTAGTTGGAGATGTTTTAGGAGTTCCAGTTGAATTTATGGCAAGAGAAGAATTAAGAAAAAATCCAGTTGTAGATTTAAGAGCATATGGAACACATAACCAACCATTAGGAAGTTGGTCAGATGATACTTCAATGACATTAGCAACAATGGATTCTATAATACACAAAGAAAAAATTGATACAACTGATATGGGAAATAGATTCCTAAATTGGTATAAAAAAAGTGAATATACACCACGTGGAAAAGTATTTGATATAGGAAGAACAACTATACAAGCATTAACAAAATATGAATTAAAATTAGATGAAGCAAAGAATTGTGGAGAAGAAGATGAATATAGTAATGGAAATGGTTCATTAATGAGGATGATACCAATTGCATACTACATTTATTATAAAAAGATTAAAGATGATAAAGAAATTTATAATATCGTAAAAGATGTATCATCAATAACACATAGACACGAAGTAAGTATTTTTGGTTGCTACATTTATGTTTCATTTATTCTAGGATTATTAAATGGATTAGAAAAAAAGCAAGCATATAAGAATATTAAAAAATTGAATTATAACTATTTTACAAAAGACAGTTTAAAAAGATATGATAGAATTTTAAAAGATGATATTACAGCCTTAAATTTAAATAATATAAATTCAGATGGTTATATAGTTAGCACCTTAGAATGTGTTTTATATATGTTTTTGAAGTCTAATGATTATAATACAACTATTTTAGAGGGTATTAATCTAGGAAATGATACTGACACAATAGGTAGTTGTTTAGGTGGACTATTAGGACTTTACTATGGTTTAGATAGTATAAAAGAAAGTTGGAGAGAAAATATAATAAAATATGAGTATATTATAGATTTATGTAACAAATTTGAAAATATTATTTGAAGAAAAAAAGTATAAAATTATAAAAATTTAATAAATCAAAAAGCAATAAAAAGATTAGCAAAGTATAAATAGGGAAGTTATAACGTTAACTCGTTAATAAAAGGGCAACATGAGAATATTGCGAAGAAGTAAAAAAATTTGAAAATGAGTTTAGCTAAAGAGATGAAAAAAGAAAAAATGGGACTAAAAAACAAAGATTGCAAAAACATACCGAAAGATTATATTAAAAATAAAATTTATGCAAAAAACATAGAAAAGATTATGTCATTATTGTAAAACTGAAATATAGGCATTTAAGAAAGCGATTTTATAATGTACTATAAATAATAATGAAAAAAGGAGAAGTGATGGTAATGAGAAAAAGTACAATAACTGAAGATAAGAAAAAGGAGTGGTGGAATGGAACTCTATTTGAAGATGATTTAATGAAGCTAGCTATAGAAAAGGCTTATAGAGATTTACAGAGAACAATGAGGGGATTTCCTAAGTCAGGAGAATCAAAAAAGAATGAAGGTAAAAAACAAGATGTGATTTTAAGAGATGAAATTAAAAAAAATGCTAGAGAGCGTATAAGAGTCAAAATTGATAATATGATTAAGTGTAATAGTACAGAACAGACTACTTTTGATAAATTACATGAAGATGCTTGTGAAGCACTAATAGAAGAATTTAAGAAAAATGAATATGAAGGTTTTACAATTGGACAAGCTCAAAAGTGGATAAATATGACATTTAAATATTTAAATTTATTGGATTACAACGGTATTGAAAAAATATATGAGTTTTGTCATATTCCAATAGATATATATATATTGGAGTATATGTTAGAAAAAAATATAATTGAAAAAGAAAATTTTAAAAAGGCTATTCATTGGAGTAAAATAAAGAAGTACCAAGACTACTTTGAGATTCAAGAAAAATTTAGAGACAACTGTAAAGGTAAAATTCCATTGGATGAAGAATTCGAAATATGGAAAGACAAAAAACAAAAAGATATTAAAAAATAGTAATTTGTAAGGGAGATTAAATTGGATGTGGTTGTAAATAATATGCGATGCAGAGTTTGTTTTGATGCAGAACAGGTAAGTATCGAAAAAACAGCAATTTTCAAAAAATTGAAAGTTGCTATTTTTCTTATATCAAACAAATCTAAAATACATTTATAAGGAGCAAATAAAAAAATCAGTTGACAATAAAGAATATCTAATTATTGTTTTTATTGTTGAATATTTCATTTTGTATTGTTATAATAAATTTAAAGTGAGAAAGATAACAAGGAGATTATGCAAATGAAAAATGGAGGAAATTTGGAATCCGGAAAAAATGTAATAACTTATGAAGAGATATGTGCTAATTTAAGAGAGGCTGTTAATATTTATTGTGAACAAAAAAGTGAAGAAAATGTAAGAGCTTTTGTGAAAAAACAAAGTACAAAAGAAGTTTTTGGGTATGAAAATAGACTTATAACGTTACCACCTCTGAATTTATCAGATCCAAATAGTCAAGTATTACTTAGAATGAAAAATGATTATGGTGAAAATCCATGTACGCGGAATGATAGGTAGTATATCATTAATAGATCAGTATCAAGCGATTAATGATATTGCGTTGTGGATGTTAATGTCAAATAGAGTATCAAAAGAGTATCAAGCTATAGCAGATCGTAAAGGTGAACAATATATGGATAATAAAAAACGTTACAATATAGATTCTGCAAAGAAATGGTTGAATCAAAAGGATCAAGCCTTTTGTACACTAATAGCATGTTTAAATGTATTAAATGTCTGTAACACAGAAAATGATCCATTTTATAAAATAAATTATGGAATGACAAAAGATTTGTCACAGGAATTTGCGAAAGACGCATTTATAATTGATGTACCTGGAACTGGACAGATGAGTATCCATTTTGGAAATGCTGCTCGTTTAAATAGAAATTTGAGAAATATTGATAATTTGACAGAAACGATTCTAGAACTTCAAAAAGAAAGTTTAATTAAGAAAAAAGTTGAATTGGGAATGAGTAGAAGAGACGCAGAATTAAGTGTTTCAGGAGAAATAAAAAGGAAAAGGAAAATACCTCAATATACTGGTCGATTATATGAAACGTCATCTGCAATTCCATTAGAGCTAAATACTATTAATCAACAAGCAGTTACTAAGCACTATTTTAAGGAAAGTTGGAATCCTCAATATGACGAAATTGATAGATTTGTACAGGAGTCTGGATATAATCCAAGAGAAATTCATTATTGGGCAGTAAAGTCTGAATGGAATGGGGAGCTTATAAGATATGTTGATGGATTACTAGAAAAAATAATTAAATCTGAAGAAAAAACAGAAAATCAAAAAATGACTGAAGATCAGGTTACAATTTTAGGCAAGAGCGCAGTAATGCAAACAACTCCTGAAGAAAGGTTTGAAATTATGAATCAAAGAATTGAGATGACGGAGAATCAACAAACTTCTCCTGATCTATAAGTTGGAAAGCTGGTGATAAATAGATGACATATACAAAAGAAGAATATGCAAAGTCATATACAGAAATATTAGAAATTTTTAAATATATACCAGAAAATTTATTAAAAAAGATACCGAATAGTATAATAAAGAAGTATTATGAAAATATGGATAAAAGTTATAAATATGCATATGATATTGGAAGAAGTTTAGAAGACCAAAAAGTAAGCCAATTAACCAAAATTTTACTAGCCAATATATATATTAAATATTGGGCAACAGAGCGTGATAAAAAAAGAATTGAAATATATGATAGAAAAATATTAGAAAAAAACGAAATTGAAAAAAGAAAAAAATATAATATAGGTAATATTTTTACTAATAATACTAATACTGCTACAGCAAATCATATCGTTGATGAGAATAGAAGTTTGATAGAAGTGAAAAAGAAAAGTTTTTTTAGATCAATAATTGATAGAATAAAAAATATATTAAAAAGATAAAATATAGCAATACAAATTGACATAATAATAGGAGAATGGTATAATATAGTTAATATCTTTAATTGGAGGGAATCTATATGAGCACATATGAAAAAATATTTGAGCTTGGAGATAAACTTGCTCATCAAAATCCTGCAGAAGGGTGCGAAGAATTTTACATGGATAAAGTATATAAAATGCGAGATATCCAATCAGATGCAAGATATCTTACGGAAACAAATCCAAAAGATATTGAAAAAAAATTACAAGAATTACTTATAAAAGCAGAAAAATTAGTAAAATAACCCATATGAAGGAGAATAACCCTATAAAAGAAAGTCTTTTTGACTTTCTTTTTTTTGTGTGAAGTGCTTTGAGTTTTAATATATCAAAAATAAATAAAAGCAAAAAATTATTTAAAAAAATATAATTATATAATTGATTTATATGATTATTATGATAAAATTATGGAAAAATTAATAGAGATATTAAAGGGGAAAAAAGAGAAACATATATAGAAAGAACACAAAATTCTATACTTAAATATCCTGTTGGCGAGAAAGAGATATTATATATAAATGACGATTTAAATTCAATTATTAAAGTGGAAACAACATCAATGTATTTTGGAATTGCTGCGATTATTTTTATGGTTGCGACGATGACTGTGGCATTAATATTTATTTTACCTAATTTGTAATATAATTGTTAATAATTGACTATAAAAAAGTATTTTGAAAAAGTCTTAAAAATTACTGTTTTATAAGTAAACCAATTTTATGATAAGAATTATAATGCATTCTGAAAAAATTTATAATTCATGCTAACAGACGAAATGAAAAAATTATTGGAAGAAGCTGAAAGATTAGTTTAATCCAGGAGGAGAGAGTTTAATAAACTTTCTCCTTTTTTATTACTAAAATTCTTGACAAAGAATAAAAATAAGAGTATACTAATATACTGAAATGGTATACTAGTATAGAAAGGAAGTAAAAGCTTATGAAGGAAGAGCAAATACTTAATGCAGCAAAAAAATTATTTACTAATTATGGCTTTAAAAAAGTATCTATGGACGAAATAGCAAGTGAAGCTGGAGTAACCAAAAAAACTGTTTATACTTATTTTTCAAGTAAAGAAGAGCTTTTAAAATATTGCATAAAAGAAGAGCTTCAAAATATGAGAAAAATAATTGAAAATGTAGAGTCTAAAAAATTAGACTTTATGGAAACAGTACATCAGGTAATATATAATTTGTTAAAATACAAAAAAAATTGTAAATTCTTAAAAATGCTATTTAAAGAATCAGAGATATTAAAAAATGAGCAACTAAAAGATAATTTAAAAATAGTGGATAAAGAAATTCAAAATTATATAAGAAAACAATTAGAGCTTGCAATTCAAAATGATAAAATTGAAGTACAAAATATAGATATTACGACCTTTCTAATATATAAAATGTATATTGCACTAATGATAGACTGGAATGAAGATTATAAAAAATTAGATGAAAAAGAAATAGCAGATAATATATTGCATTTCTTAGTAAATGGTTTAAAAAGAAAGGAAGTTGAAAAAGATGCAGAATAAAAAATTTTTCAAAATTATTATTTTCATAGTAGTGTTATGTATTCCAATTATATATAGCTTCTTCTATTTAAAATCATATTGGGATCCATATGGAAATTTAACAGATATGAAAATAGCAATAGTAAATTTAGATAAAGGGGTAGACGGAACTAACCAAGGTAGTGAATTGGTAAAAGAATTAAAAGATAAAGATGTTATGGATATTTGCGAAGTTAGTCAAGATGAAGCAAATGAGGGACTACAAAATGCAGAATATTATGCAACAATAACAATACCAAGTAATTTTACAGAATGTTTAAATAGTGCAAAAGAAGAAGATAAAAAAGTTGCAACTATAACATATTCACCAAACCAACAAAGCAATTACTTAGCATCACAAATAATTAACAAAGTTGTAACAGCAACAGAAATGGAATTACAAAGTAAAGTTGGAAAAGAAGTTGTATCAACATTATCAGATACATTAGCAGAAGTTCCAGATAGCTTACAAGAAATTTCAGATGGAGCAGATAAAATATATGATGGAACATCTGATTTAAATAGTGGATTAAAAGATTTAAACAGTGGAATTGGATTATTAGATAGCAAATATACAGACTTTGACAATGGAGTAAAAAGTGCATATGCAGGAAGCTCAAGTTTAAATAATGGTGTATCACAGGTAAACGAAGGTGTTGCAAGTTTAGAAAGTGGAGCAACAACATTAGATGATGCAATAGCCCAAATTAATGCTGGAGTTGATAGCTTATCTTCAAATGGAGGAGACAAAATATCTACTTTAATACAAGGTATAGATAATTTAAATAATGGTGCAGAACAAGTAAATGCAGGTGTTCAAAGTTATACACAAAATACTGATAATTTAGCTAAAAACATTCAATCGTATACAACTTTAGTAAATCAATTAGATGGTAGTCAAAATCAATTATTACAATCTATAATAGATTATGATAATGCAATAAATGGAAATGGTGTTACAAATGAACAAATAAGCCAAATGGCCCAAAGTGCAAAAGCAATAATAGCTGGAAAAGAAAAATATAAATTAGAAGATAACGGTAAAGCAATTGCCGCAGGTGCAAAGTCTTTATCAGCAAAAAGTGATGAAGTAAGAGCTGGAGCTCAATCACTTAAAAATGGAACAGAAACTTTAAAATCAAGTTCATCAGAAATTTCTGGATTAATGGCAAAAATTGGTACATTAAAAACAGGCTTAACATCTGTTAAAAATGGAACAGAAACTTTAAAAAATGGTCTTTCAACATTAAAAGTTGGAGGTACTCAAGTTCAAAGTGGAGCACAATCACTTGAAACTGGATTAAAAACATTAAGCACAAGTTCAGAAACAGTTAAGGATTCTTTAAATAAATTAGATGAAGGAAGTAATTCTGCTGTAGAAGGTAGTCAAACTTTATTAGATGGTGTTGATACTTTTAAAACAGAAATTAATAATGGATTAGAAGAATCTAAAACAGAGCTAACTAAATTAAATGGATTAAATGATTTCGTGTCAGATCCAGTAAAAATTGAAGAAGAGGATTATGGTGAAGTAAGTTCATATGGTATTGCATTTACACCATTATTCTTATCAATTGGATTATGGGTTGGAGCTTTAATGTGTTATGTTGTTTTATATTATGACCAAAGACATAGATTTGGAAAATTAGATTATAATGCAAAAAATAAAATTTTACAAAATTTAATGTATATTGGAATTGGATTAATAGATGGTGTAATTACTGGATTAGTATTAAAATTTGGATTAGGTTTTGATGTAACAAATATGGGAGTATATTTATTAGAATGTGCCATAACTGGTGGCGTATTTATGACAATTATACAATTCTTAATTAGAAATTTTGGAGATATAGGAAAATTCTTAGCATTAATTATATTAGTACTTCAATTAGCTGCTGCTGGAGGAACATTCCCAGTAGAAACAATTGATAAAGGATTTAGATTCTTAAATCCTTTACTACCAATGACATACACAATAAAAGTATTTAAAGAATGTTTAATTTCAACAAGTACAAACTTTATTGGAAAAAATACTTTAGTATTAATAGGATTTGCTGTAGTATTAGGAGTTATAACTCTTGGAGTTGAAATTATAAAAATGAAAAAAGAAAAAAAGAATGCAAAAAATGTAAAAAATGCGTAATAAAAACAAACCACACATGAGTAATAAAGACTTATGTGTGATTTTTTGTTTGACATAATATAAATATAGAGCTATAATAAAGTATCAATGCGAAGGGAGGTTGAAATAATGGGATGGCTAATTGCAATCCTAGTAATCCTTGCAATATGCGCAATTTTCAGGGGAACCTGGAGAGTAATTTTCAAGCCGATCATAGATTGGCTGGGAGATTTACTTAAGCATATGTTTATGCGAGGAGGTATGTCTGAGAAAGGCGCTCGGGCAGCAATTTCAGTTGCTATCATAATCGTGATTTTACTGATTGTGTGGGGACTGTAAAAAAGAGAATCGTATCATGTGGTCAGAGCGTTGATACGATTCTTTTTTTAGTTTATTCGAATATTTTTTACTCATAAAAACCTCCTCGTTAAACTCAAAGTTTAACAAGGAGGTTTTCTTTATTATATTTTTCGATTAGATTCTTTCATGAATTGTTCTACGAATTACATCTAATTGTTGTTCTCTTGTTAATTTTATAAAGTTAACAGCATATCCAGAAACACGAATTGTAAGTTGAGGATAATTTTCTGGATGTTCCATAGCATCTTCTAATAATGCACGGTTGAATACATTTACATTAATGTGATGTCCTGTTTGCATAAAGTAACCATCTAACATACTTACTAAATTATTTACTTGTGTTTGTGAATCATTTCCTAAAGTATTTGGTGTTATTGCAAATGTAAATGAAATACCATCTTCTGAATATTCGTATGGAAGTTTAGCTATTGTATTCATAACAGCTAATGCACCATTTGAATCTCTTCCATAAAGTGGGTTAGCACCAGGTCCAAAAGGAACTCCTGCACGACGTCCGTCTGGTGTATTTCCTGTAGCTTTACCATAAACTACATTTGATGTTATTGTTAAAACAGAAAGTGTTGGTTTTGCACCTCTATATATAATGTGTTTTTCTAATTTTCTTTCAAATTCTTTAACAATATTTACAGCAATTGAATCAACTCTGTCATCATCATTTCCATATTTTGGATAATCACCTTCAACTGCATAATCTACAGCTAAACCATCTTCGTTTCTTATAACTTTCACTTTTGCATATTTTATAGCAGATAGTGAATCTGCAACAACTGAAAGTCCTGCGATACCACATGCCATTGTTCTTAAAATTTCTTTATCGTGTAAAGCCATTTCTAATGCCTCATATGAGTATTTGTCATGCATGTAGTGGATTGCATTTAATGCTTTAATATAAATTTTAGCAACATATTCCATCATATCATCAAATTTTTCCATAACTTCATCATAGTCTAAGTATTCTGATGTTATTGGTCTGAATTTTGGACCTATTTGTTTTCCAGATATTTCATCTCTACCACCATTTATTGCATATAATAAAGTTTTGGCTAAGTTAGCTCTTGCACCAAAGAATTGCATTTGTTTACCAATTTTCATTGCAGATACGCAACAAGCAATACCATAATCATCGCCAAGAGTTACTCTCATTAAATCATCATTTTCATATTGGATAGCTGATGTATCAATTGAAATTTTTGCACAAAAATCTTTAAATCCTTGTGGTAAGTTTTTAGACCAAAGAACTGTTAAGTTTGGTTCTGGAGCAGGTCCTAATGTTCTTAATGTGTGTAAAACTCTGAATGAATTTTTTGTAACTAATGTTCTTCCATCAACACCCATACCACCAATACTTTCTGTAACCCAAACTGGGTCTCCACTGAATAATTCGTTATATTCAGGAGCACGTAGGAATCTAACAAGTCTTAATTTCATAACAAAATGATCCATTAATTCTTGAGCTTCTTCTTCTGTTATAACTCCATTTTCTAAATCTTTTTCAATATATATATCTAAGAAAGTAGATGTTCTTCCTAAGCTCATTGCAGCACCGTTTTGGTCTTTAACAGCTCCCAAGTATCCAAAGTATAGCCATTGAATAGCTTCTTTAGCATTTGATGCTGGTTTTGAAATATCAAATCCATATTTTTCTGCCATTTTCTTTAAATCTTCTAATGCAGCAATTTGGTCATGCATTTCTTCACGAGCCCTAATTACATCATATGTGAATTCGTCTCTGTCATATGTTTCCATATCTTTCTTTTTTGCTTCTATTAATGCATCAACACCGTATAATGCAACTCTTCTGTAGTCACCTATAATTCTTCCACGACCATATCCATCAGGAAGACCTGTTATTAAGTGTGAGCTTCTTGCAGCTCTAATGTCTGGTGTGTATACTGCGAAAACACCATCATTATGTGTTCTTCTTAAAGCATGGTAAATTCTAGATGTTTCTTCATCAACTTTTAAACCATAAGCTTCGCAAGATTTTTCAACTATACGAATACCTCCATTTGGCATAATAGCTCTTTTTAAAGGCTTGTCTGTTTGAAGACCAACTATATCTTCTAAGTCTTTGTCAATGTAACCTGCATCATATCCATTTATTGTAGATGGAGTTTTTACATCAGCATCTAAAACACCACCATTTTCTCTTTCTTTTTTGTATAATTCAAGAACTTCATTCCAAAGAGTTTTTGTCTTTTCTGTAGCATCAGCTAAAAAAGTTGCATCTCCTGTGTAAGGTTTGTAGTTTGCTTGAATAAAGCTACGAACGTCAATTTCTTTTGTCCATTCGCCATTTTTATTAAAATTTTTCCATTGTTCGAAATCCATAATTACCCTCCTATAAAAATTACAATTTCATTATTTGAAAATTTTCGTAAATAATATATCATAGCTAAAATTTATTATCAACAAAATTCACCAAAAAGATACATTTAAATTTTGAGGTATGTGTGAAATTTAAAATCATAAAAACAGAAAGTAATAAGACTTAGAATTGAATTGCAATTAATATAAAAGATAATAATTATAGCATAAAAGATTGATTAATTGATAAAAACGATATAAAATACATTATGTGTGAATAGATATAGAGAAATTTTAGATACAAATGTTATAAAAGTTATATGAGCAAAAATTAATTCATATAATATAATAAGTATACTAAAGTATGTAAGAGGTGTAAAATGATTTATCCTAAAAATCTAAATAAAAATGACTATATTGGGGTGATTGCAACATCAAAAGGAATATCGAAAGATACTGAAATTTTGAAGTTTGAGAAAGCCAAAGAAAATTTTAAAAGTTATGGTCATAATATAATAGAATCAAGCAATATTATGAAAAATGATAAAGCAAGAAGCTCATCTGGTAAAGAAAGAGCAGAAGAATTTTTAAAATTATGGACCAATAAAGATGTGAAGGCAATTATAACATTAAAAGGAGGACAATTTTTAATTGAAATGTTGCCATTTTTGAATGAGCATAAAGATATTTTAAAAAATTCGCAACCAAAGTGGATTCAAGGTTTTTCAGATACAACAGTTTTATCATATTATTTAACAACAAATTTTGATATTGCAACAATACATGCTGATAATTTTATGAATTATGGTATGAAAAAAATAGGAGTATCTCAATTAAATACAATAAAAATGTTAGAGGGGGCTGAAATAAACCAAATATCATCGGAAAAATATCAGAGCGTTCATCAAAGATCAGATATAATTGGAGACTTTAACCTTGATAAAAAAACAGAATGGAAAAATTTATATAATGAGGAAAAAATATCATTAAAGGGCAGAATTATTGGAGGAAATTTAGAATCTATAACAAAATTAATAGGAACTAAATATGATAATACGATAAATTATATTGAAAAATATAAAAAAGATGGAATTATTTGGTTTCTTGAGAGTTTTGCATTAAATACAGCAGATGTTTATAGTGCTTTGTGGGAAATGAAAGAAAGTGGTTATTTTAAATATACAAGTGGATTTATATTTGGAAAACCTGCAATTTGTGAAAACGAATATAATATCTCTTATGAAGAAACATTAAAGGATGCATTAGGTGATTTGCATGTTCCTGTAATATACAATGCAGATATTGGACATGTTCCTCCTCAATTAGCTATTATAAATGGATCTATAGCAGAAATTATAAGTAAAGATGGAAAGGGTATTATAACATGCAAAAAAATATAGTTAATAGTGATATGGCTGTAATTACATTGCCGATGAAACCACATAGAAAAGAAAAAATAGGTATGATTGTTATACCATCAATTGCAGATGTTTTGGCCAAAAGAATAGGTGCAAAATCATATTTAGGAATAAACTTAATGGATTCTTATGTGAAAAGATCTGATTTTGTTGATGACTATTATAATTTGTTATATCAAATGGATATTGATGTTGATGATGTTTGGGTTGATACGGAAAATGAACCAGAATTATTTTCTAATGTTCAAAAGTTAATAGATAATGGATTTATTAAAGAAAAAAAATTAAAAGTTTTAAGATGTCCTTGTGGTGTTATTGATATGAAAAGCGGAAGTGCTAATGATTTTGTTACAAAAAGATCATATATTATGAAAGATAATGAAGTATATTGTAAAGAGTGTGGCGAGAAATGCAGAGATAGTATTGAAAAAGTTCTTGTTTTTAATGCTAGTAATATTGATTTTAAAAGCAAAACGTTACCATCAAGAATAGCAAAAGATCAGTTGGAATTTCATAAAAGGTTGAAAGACGAAGATATTTTGGTTTCAAGAGTTCGTGATACTAAGGTTCCTGTTGTTGTTAATGGTACAAAATATAACATAGATATTGACTTTGCAGCATTAACATATTTATCTTGTTTTGATGAAAATCAAAGAGTTATAATTGGAAGTAATCATCATGTTTATCAAATGTATATGATGCAACTTTTACAACAATGTTTAGGAAATGAATCGGAAAATTTGTATGTTGCAGTACCATATGTTAGACCTCCAGCTGATGTGCCATTTGATTTAAAAAAAGAATTGTTTAGTTTAAGTAATTCATCAAGAGAGTCGTATATTTTTGGTAGTGCATTTAAGTTTAAAAATACAGTAAATACATGGTCACCTGATTTATTGAAATGTATTGGAAAACTTAATGAGTCAGAAGCACAAAGATTATATGAAAAAATGACTACACCAATTACAATATCAAAAGATGAAAGTTTAGAAAAACACGTTAATAATGCTGTAAATAAAACGAATATTCAGAGAATGTTAAATGAAGTTCGTAATAAAAAGGATAGTGAATATGAAAAGTAATATTTGTATAGATATAGGTGGTTCATATATTAAATATGCTGTTTTTTATGGTCAAATACTAAAGAAATATAATTTGGTTAGTACTGATAGAGCAAATGTATTAAATCAGTTAAAAGATATAATAAAAAGTATAAGTGAAAATGAGAATGATAATGTAAATTCTGTAGGAATTTCTATTCCAGGGGCTGTTGATATTGAAAAAGGAATTATAATTCATGCAATAAATCTTAATTTATATAATTTTGATATGGTAAATTATTTAAAAAAATATTTCAACTTTAATATTTTTATAATAAGTGATAGAGATGCAGGTTTGATAGGATGTTTGAAGTCGGAAAATTTCAAATTTACAAAGAATGTTTTAGCTGTAAGTTGGGGAACTGGTATTGCATTATCGATATTTCAAAATAATAAATTATATAGAAGTGCAAATAAAATTGCTCCAGAATTTGGTCATACATATATTTCTGATAATGAAAATTATGTATGTTTTTGTGGAAAAAAAGGGTGCTTAAATGCAATATCTGGTGCTCAAGCAATGCGAAATTCGATAAATAAATACTTAAAAATAAGAGGAGATAATATTGAAAGTAGTTTAAATTACATTAAAGAAAATAAAGATGAAAATTTGAATAAAATATTTAAAAACTCAATATATTATTTTAGTAAGGCAATAGCAAATATTTATACTACATTAGACCCAGAATGTTTATTTATATGGGGAGGAATGACTGATGTAGCACGATACTTTTTTGATGATATAAAAAATATTGTAAATGATTCAGTACATAAATCTTTAAAAAATAAAAATAAAATTATTATTTCAAAATATGGTAGAAAGTCAGCATTGTATGGAATAAATACAATAGCAAATCATGAAATCGAAATATAAGTGATATAAATATAGGGGGAAGATTGTTTATGGATGAAGAAATTAATACTTTTTTATCTGAATATAATGATGAAATAATTTGCTCTTTTATAATAGGCTCATATGTATATTCTGAAAATTTTAATGATATAGATATTGTGGTTATTAGTAAAAAGGCTTTCTTTCAAAAGCATAAAAAAATAAATTGCAAAGAACTTAAGGCTACGTTTTTACCTGAAAAAATGTTAGAAGAAGATTTAAAAAATGATACATATGGTAGCTTTATTTATGGTAGATTTTTAAATCCAATAAAGATATTAAAAAATTTTGAGTATGCTGTTAATTATCAAAAAAAAGCAATAGAAGTAGAATTTAAGTATCATAAAAATATTATAAAAGATTGTGAGGAGAACAAAGAGATTATTAAAAATTTTATTGTAAATAGAGGTTTATATTTTAGTAAATATTTAAAAAATTTGGATGTTATTGAAAAAGATAATGAAAATGTTAAATCCTTTTGTAGTATCATAATATGTAAAAATAAAAATAGGAAAGAATTATATACACGAAGTTCAGAGAATATATTTAATTACTGGAAAACAAGATTTTCGGTAAAGGGAATACCGCTAAATTTAAATGATATAATTAAGTCTTACAATTTTAAACTGGATAATAATAATATAATAGAGAGGAACTTAGAGTAATGGATAATGTTATAAATTTATTTCATAGAGATATTTTAACACTGCGTTCACATCATTGGAAGTATTTTATGAATACATATACAGGATGCAGTTATTGTTGTGCATATTGTCTTAATGCATATACAAATGATTTTTATAAAAAGATAAAAATAGATGAAAATATAGTAAATGAAATAGATGAAAAATTAAAAAATATTGATAAAAGAATTGTATTTTTCGGTTCAAATACTGACCCATATATAAAAGAAGAGCAGGAAACACAGTGTACCAGAAAAATACTTAAATTATTTTTAAAATATGAAATTCCAATAACTATTTTATCTAAATCTGTATTAATAGAGCGAGATATTGATATTTTAGAGCAGTTAGCAAAAAAAGATTTGGTATTAGTTCAAACAACAATTACTACGACGGATGAGAAATCTAAAAAAATAGAGCTTAATGTACCAAGTACAAATGAAAGAATAAATATAATAAAAAAAATGACTAAAAAAGGAATTCCAGTTCATATACATTTTTCTCCTGTGATACCATATTTGAATTCAAAAGCGGAAATAGATCAGTTAATAAAATCTGTAGCAAATGCTGGAGCAAAATGTGTGTATTCAAATATTTTGGGAATTCATTCACATGATAATAAATTATTATTTAATGCACTAAAAAATATAGATGATAATTTACCTGAAAAAATAAAAGAAATTTATGAATTAGAAGTTGAAAAAGAAAATTACATTCATTCACCATATGGAAAATTTATATTGGAACAAATGAAACCTATAAAAGATGCATGTTTAAAATATAAAATTGGATATGTTAATGAAATGTTTCCTGAAGAAACAAATTTAAAATATAGTGATATGAATCAAAATAAGTTTTTTGAAAAAGCTTTGCCAACAATATATAATATGATAGATTATTTTAAAGAAAAAAAGGATTCGGTGGACTTTGAAAAATTTCGTAATGAATATTTATATAAATATGCAGATAAAGAAAAAGATAAAGAATACATAGAATATATTGAAAAATTGTGGAATAGTAACGAATTATTTGAATTAACAAAAATAAGGAAAACACAAGAAAATAAGTATATAAGATGTGAAAACTATGAAATAAATATGAGTGATTTTTGTAAATGGAATACTTAAGATTTGAAAGAATGAATTTATTGCAAATATGTTTTATCAACGATTGCGAATAAAGTCATTCTTTTTTATATTTTTTTATATTATTTGTTAATATGAAAAACTATATGTAAAGTTTTCTCTATATATTCGACAATAATAAAAGTATTTTCCTTTTCGTATCTGTCATTAGATTGTTGAATATATCCAGCTCTTGTTATTTCATAAAGATAGTCTTCAAAATCAAGAGAGGAAACATTTTCATATGTTAAAGCACACAAAATATATGAAGGTGTTTCTTTTTCAGATACATGAGAAATTTCACCATCAAAGCTTGGAAATTTATTAAATTTATCCGGAATAGTATTTTCAGCAGAAGAGCTATCAATGTTACTGGAAATATCTTTATTAAAATCTTTAGAAATATGATTAATTCCATCTTTTATATCACCAGGAATATTACTTTTTATAGCTTTTCCAATATTTTTTAATTTATCAAAAAATCCCATAAGAACCCCCTAAAAAAATTATAGTTAATTCTATATTAATATAAATAAAATTAAAATGCAATATTATATGGAAAAGTTGGTTGTTAAGCAGAAATATGATGCTAATTTGCTAACTTGGTGAACTTTATGTGAAAATTAGCACTCATATATTGACTTTGCTAAAAATTGGGATATAATATAAACTGTAAATGAAAAGTTTACAAAAGAATATGTATTTTAAGGAGGAATCTATTATGATGTTAATGCCAAGAAAAAAAGAAATGGACTTATTTGACGAAATGTTTTCTGATCCATTTTTTAGTATGAAAGAAAGTCGTTTAATGAAAACAGATATTAAAGAAATTGATGATGGATACGAAATTGAAGTTGATTTACCAGGATATAATAAAGAAGATATTCAACTTGAAATTGATAATGGATACCTTACAGTAACAGCAAAAAAAGATGAAGAAGATGAAGAAAAGAAAAAGAAATATATTCACAAAGAAAGATATATAGGAGAATGTTCAAGAAGTTTCTTTGTAGGTAAAGATGTAAAAGAAGAGGATATCAAAGCTAAATTTAAAAATGGAACATTAAAGTTAACTGTTCCAAAGAAAGATGAAAACGCAAAAAGTGAAAAGAAGAATATTCCTATTGAGTAAAAAATGGAACCGAAAGGTTCCATTTTTTTTGAGGGAAAAATTTAAAAAGGTGTGTATGGACAAAGGTGTTGTCAAAAAGAACCGTCCCCATTGACACATTTTAAACAAGTGGTCAGTTTTTTACAGATTTCATAAAATAAATTGACGGTAAAATTTGAGACGAGTATAATAATATTGTATTAAATAAAAATTAAGGAGGACAACATGAATTATAGAGAAGAATCATTGAAAAAACACTATGAATGGAAAGGAAAACTCGAGATTTCTGCAAGAGCTAAAGTTGATAGTAAAGAGGCTTTATCATTAGCATATACACCTGGAGTTGCTGAACCTTGTCTTGAAATTCAAAAGGATTATAAAAAAAGTTGGGAATTAACTCGTCGTTGGAATATGGTTGCTGTTATAACTGATGGAACAGCTGTATTAGGATTAGGAGATATTGGTCCAGAGGCAGGTATGCCAGTTATGGAAGGAAAGAGCGTTTTATTTAAAGAATTTGGTGATGTAGATGCATTTCCTATTTGTGTTAGAACAAAAGATGTAGACGAATTTGTTCAAACAGTTTATAACATAAGTGGATCTTTTGGTGGAATCAACCTTGAAGATATTTCTGCACCTCGTTGTTTTGAAATTGAAGAAAAACTTAAGGAAAAATGCGATATTCCAGTTTTTCACGATGATCAACATGGAACTGCAATTGTTACAAGTGCTGCAATTATAAATTCAATGAAGATTTTGAATAAATCTATAGAAAATTGTAGAGCTGTTATAAATGGAGCTGGTGCAGCAGGTATTGCTATTGCTAAATTATTAATGACTTTAGGTTTAAAAGATGTTATTTTATGTGATAGAACTGGTGCAATATATGAGGGAAGAGAAAACTTAAATCCAATTAAGGAATCTATTGCAAAAGTTACAAATAGAAGTTTTACAAAAGGAACATTAAAAGATGCTTTAGTTGGTGCAGATATATTTATTGGAGTTTCTGCTCCTGGAGTATTAACTGCAGAAATGATTAAAACAATGAACGATGATCCAGTTGTATTTGCTATGGCTAATCCAACTCCAGAAATTATGCCAGATGAAGCAAAAAAAGCAGGGGTTAAAATAATGGGAACAGGTCGTTCAGATTTTCCAAATCAAATTAATAATGTTATTGCATTCCCTGGAATTTTTAGAGGTGCATTAGATGTTAGAGCTAGTCAAATAACAGAAAATATGAAGATTGCTGCTGCATATGCAATTGCTGGTCTTGTTAGTGATAATGAGCTAAATGAAGAATATATTTTACCACAAGCTTTTGATCCAAGAGTTAAAAATGCTGTAGCAAAAGCTGTTTCAGAAGCTGCAATAAAAGATGGTGTTAATAGAATTTAATTTGGAGAAAAATATATGTATATAGATTTAGATAATGCTGTAAGTAATTTTAAAATTTATACAAAACAATTTGATACAAAAGATAAAAATATAGATAGAAAAATATATCACTCAATTAGAGTTATGGAAGTTTCAAAAGATATTGCTACAAGATTGAATTTAACACAAGAACAAATTGAAATTGCTTCAATAATTGGTTTGCTTCACGATATTGGTAGATTTGATCAATATAAAATTCATCAAACATATAGGGATTTAGAAAGTTTTGACCATGGTGATTATGGTATAGAAATTTTGAAAAATAATATTAGAAACTATGTTAAAACTGATAAATATGATGATTTAATTTTTAAAGCAATAAAAAATCATAATAAATTTGCAATCGAAGAAGGATTAAATAGTGAAGAACTTCTATTTGCAAAAATTATAAGAGATGCTGATAAAACCGATATTTTATATGAGTCTGCTAATATTTTTTTCAAAGGTGATGAAGAAGAAGTTAATTCATCTACAGTTGCAGACGAAGTATTTGATGAAGTGATGAATAAGAAATTAGTCAAAAGAAAAAAAGGCAGAAGAATTGATTACATAGATAATGTAATTTCAGTTATGGCTATGGTTTTTGATATTAATTTTAAAGAAACTTTTCAAATTATTAACGAGAAAAATTATGTTATAGATACTTTAAAAAGATATCATTTGAAGGATGATGTGTCAGAGAAAAGGCTAAGAATTATTGAGAAGTTTGTGAGTGATTATATTTTTGAAAAATGTAAAGAGTCTTGAAAATAGACAATAATAAATTATAAAAAAGATATTCGAGTTGAAAGAATAACTCGAATATCTTTTTTATATTTAGTATTATTAATTAAAAAATATACGTAAATTGTGGAATATTTTGAAAGTCGTTTTCTATATTTTATATCAGTACTAAAATTTTTATATCAGTATATTTTTAAAATATTCCAATTATATTATTTATAGAAAAATCTGTTGAATCATAGAAGATATCTTCAATCTTTTGTAAATTATCTTCACTATATTCTATTTCTTTTGAAAAGTTTTTTACTATTTCTGTGCAGTCTTCAAGTGTTAATGTTTTGCTCTCTAACCATTGGCAAAAGAATAAAATTTTTATTAGAGCTATACTTATTGCCATAAATTCTACTTTTGAAAGTACATCTTTATCAAATGTAGCTTTTAAAAAATATCTCCAAATAAAGTATATTGCTATATTTTGTAAGTAATTATTAAGTTGTGGATTTTGTTTTTCAAAATCATGTAGAGAGTTTTGTGAATTATTATATATTAAAATACTATGTTTTAAATAAGGTATCCAATCTGGATTAAGTGGATCTAGTGTTGTGTAAAAATTTAGAATTGGTGTTATATCTGTTTTTTCGTAATCTATTATATCAAAGATTTCTTCATCATCTAGCATATCATTATCAATATCTAATTGAATTGTATAAGCATACCATAATATATTGCGAATCTTTAGGTTGAAATTTTTTTCAGTATTTTCAATATGTGAGATTATTTTTGATCTGCAGTTTAAAAGATAGTTAAATAATTCCATATCATAAGTATCTGCATCTTCAAAAGGAATTTCTTTTTCTATTGTTGTAAAAGGTTGTTTTTGTGACAAAATTATTCGTCCAGCTTCTTCACAACACAATCCAATTCCACCTTCTTTTAAATTATTAAACCACTCATAATATCGTGGGTGTTCTGTACATATATCACACATTTTGTCTTCGCCTAATTGTATATAAACTTCACAAAGATTTTTGTTATTTAAAAGAGGACATCGATTTTTATCATTTAAAGCAAAATGGCTAGGTGAACCAAAATCAATACTTTTTCTCAATTTTTCTCCAAATTCACCAGATACATTTTTATAAAAATCAGCAGATTTTTTATCTATATCAATTTCCCAACCAATGCAACAACAATCTTTACATTTGTCTGCAATGCAATGAAATTCATTAAAATATGTAGGTGTTCGTAATTTCATAATAATATAACCTTCTTCCTGGGAAAAGGGGACGGTTCTCTTTTCCCATTTTTGGGAAATTGGGACATATTTGAAATTAATGGAATTAGTCAAATTTGTTTAAATTAATTTTTGATCTATTTCCAGAATTCAATTTTAAGCCTTTTAGAGATTTGTATTATATAAAGTTCCTTTTCACGCTTTTTCTAAAATTATACAAGCAAAATTTAAGAAAATCAATAACTTAAAAGGTAAAAGTGGTTTCCAGTTATTTCCATTGATTATTATAAAAAATGAAAATATAATTAAATAAAGGGATCGTGGTGTAAATGAGGATATTGAAATGTTATGGTAAAAAAATTGTAAGAAAGGAACTAAAAGCTTGTTATAAATTCTTTATTAATGAAGTAAATGATAACACGAAAAGTGAGGGATATGGTCTCATTAGAGATAAAACAATATTGGCAGATAATATTTCAAGTATAGCATCTGTTGGTTACGGATTAGCAGCATTGGTTATAGGAGTAAAACACAAATGGATTTCATATAAAAGTGCATATAATAAAGCAGTTGGAACTTTAGATACATTTATTAATAATGTTGAAGGAATAAACGGTTTTTTTTATCATTTTGTAAATATGGAAAATGGTAAAAGAGAATGGAACTGTGAAGTATCTATAATAGATACAGCTATATTCATATGTGGAGCTTTGACTGCTGGTGAATATTTTGGAAAAGATGTGAAGAAAAAGGCAGAAATTTTGTATAAAAAAATAAATTGGCAGTGGTATAGAAACGAAAAAAATAATTATTTTTATATGGGGTATAAACCTGAAATTGGATTTTGGGGACATTGGGATATGTATGCAGAGCAATTAATGTTATATGTTTTGGGAGTAAGCTCTCCAACATTTCCTATAGACAAAAGTATGTATTATACATTCCAAAGGAAAAAAGCTGATTATTGCGATATTAAAGATATAATATATACATATTGTGGGACATTATTTCCATATCAGTTTTCACACGCTTGGATAGATTTTAGAAATTTAAAAGATGAAAATCAAACTGATTGGTTTGAAAATTCTATAAAAGCGACTAAAGCAAATAGACAATATTGCATAAATAATATGAATAATTTTAAAACATATAACGAAAATTCATGGGGATTAACTTCATGTTTATCTCCAAGAGGATATTGTGAATTTGGAGCTAAACCAAGTGATGCTAATTTAAATAAAATGAATGATGGTACTGTATCTCCTTGTGGTGCAATAGGTTCAATTATTTTTACACCAAATGAAAGTATAAAAGCAATGGAATATTATTACAATAATTTTCCAAAATTATGGGGAAAATATGGGTTTAAGGATGGATACAATTTAGAAAAAAAATCACCTTGGTTTGCAGAAGAATATATAGGAATTGATAAGGGAATAGAGCTATTAATGCTTGAAAATTATTTGAATGGAACTGTTTGGAGATATTTTATGAAAAATAAATATGTGAGAGCAGGGTTAGATATATTGAAAATAAAAAGAATAGCAAAATATAAAAATGATTCTGGAATAATTGGTGCTGCTATGTTAGAATATGTACAATGAAATATTTATGCAAGGGTATTAAAGAGCTGAATTGACAAACTAGAAAAAAGAGCTTATTATATAACCATAATATTAAAAAGGAGAGCAAAAAAAATGAATAGAGAAAAAGAGCTAAGGAGTAAAATAAAATATAGGGGCTTCGGCTGTGTAACTATTACAACGAGATAAAGCTATATATTAAATATAGTCGTTGTAATAGTTGATATATGGCATTATATCTCGTTATAAGAATACACATATAAGGAGATATAATTATGATAGAAATAGAATTAAATAATATAATAAAAAATTACGGATTAAAAAATGTGTTAAATGGAATGAATTTAACACTAAAAACAGGTGAAAGAGCAGCAATAATAGGTTGCAATGGAGCAGGAAAAAGCACAGTTTTTAAAATTATAATGAAACAAGAAAGTATAAGCTCTGGAACAATAAGTATTAGGAAAAATGCTACAATTGGTATGCTGAAACAAATTTATGAATATGAAAAAACAAATCCAAATGTATATACTTTTCTACAAAGGAGTTTTGAACATTTTTTTGAATTAGAAACAAAATTAAAAAAATTGGAAGATGAGATGTCTTATGAAAAAGATGACGAAAAAATGAGTGAATTACTACAAAAATATGGAAATGTACAACAAAAATATATACAAATGGGAGGCTATGATATTCAAGAAAAATTTAATAAAATATGCTCTGGATTACAAATAAATGAAAAAATGTTAAATCAAAATTATAATGATTTAAGTGGAGGAGAAAAAACGATAGTAAATTTAGGTGCATTGTTATTAAAGGAGCCAAGTATACTTTTGTTAGATGAGCCAACAAATCACCTAGATATGGAAAAATTGGAATGGTTAGAAAAATTTTTAAAAGAATATAAAGGAACTATATTAATGGTTTCGCATGATAGATATTTTTTAGATAAAGTTGCTACCAAAACAATTTTATTGGAAAACGGAAAAGAAAAAATATATTTGGGAAATTACTCATATTTTCTAAAAGAAGACGAAAAAAGAACTCTTGCTGAATTTGAAAATTATAAGAATCAGCAGAAAATGATTAAAAAGATGAAAGAGTCTATAAAAACTTTAAGAAAATTTGGAGAGCTTGCTAAAAATGAAATGTTCTTTAAGAGAGCAAAAAGCATAGAAAAAAAATTAGCAAAAATAGAGCAACTTCCACAAGTTGATTTAGAGCAAAAAACATTACTTAATTTTAAATTAAATATTGATTCAAGATCTGGAAAAGATGTTGTTATAATAAATAATTTGAATAAAAATTTTGAAAGTAAAAATATATTTGAAAATGCAAATTTGCAAATACACTATGGTGAAAAAATTGCGCTAATAGGAAAAAATGGAACAGGAAAAAGTACATTATTAAAAATCATTGTGAATGAAGATTGTGAATATACTGGTGAAATAAAAATAGGTCAGTCAGTAAATATTGGATATATTCCACAAGAAATAAATTTTGAAGATGATAATCAAACAATATTAAATTTTTTTGAACAATTTGATAATCGAAATGAAACGGAAATAAGAACAAGTTTAGCAAAATATATGTTTAGAGGAAATGATGTGTTCAAGAAGGTAAGTAGTTTATCTGGAGGAGAAAAGGTTAGATTGATACTTGCAAAATTGCTAAAACAAAACATTAATTTTTTAATATTGGATGAACCAACAAATCATATTGATATTGAAACAAGAGAATTGTTAGAAGAAGCAATAAAGGAATATTCAGGAACAGTACTATTTGTTTCGCATGACAGATATTTTATAAATAACTTGGCAGAAAGAATTGTGGAAGTAAAAGAAAAAAGATTTTTTTCTTATGTTGGAAATTATGATGAATATTTGAGGAAAATAGAATAAGACTATAAATATAAGGACGATGTAAAAAAGTTATTTAAATTTTTACATCGTTTTTATATTCAAAAGAACAAAGTGACATTATGGTTACTTTGTTTTTTCTCACTTACATTTCATATACTAGAATACATCACAATCTAATCAGCGTAGATTGACTGTTTGGAACGAAACATTTTCCAAATTCTAGGCAAGTAAAATTGACATTGAAAATATAAAACTTTATAGCTATAATATAACTAACGAAATATCAAAGTGGGGGGATGTTATGCGAGAGTTGTTAAAAATAGTAAATAAAAGAATGTATTTATTATTATTCATATTAGGAATTATATTTTCAGTGGCACAATCTGGGCAATCTGTATTTTTAGCAGTATTTGCAACTAGTCCATTAAATGAGAAAAAAATACTGTATTTGTTATTAAGTATTGCCGCAACAGATTTAATAATGTGGGGAGTAAATTGGTGTATTTCATATTTTACGATGTTTAGTGACATAAAGACAAGGTCAAGCATATTGGAATATTATTTTTCTAAAATAGAAAAAATGAGTTCAAAAAAATTGTCAGATGTACATACTGGATATATGCAAAATTTAATATTTGATGTTTCAAATGGATTTTTAGATATTATGTGGTTTATAATAAATTCTATAATTAGTTTTATTATAGGAATTATAACATTTTTAATAATGGCATGTAGACAGTCTGTTTGGACAGGCATCATATCATTGGTTTTAATTTTAATAGCAATTATTTGCAAATATAAAATGATAAAAAATAGACAGAAATATGAAAAGGAAACAAGAGCTAAAAAGTCTGAAGCAATGTCTACTTTTATAGATTTTGTACAAAATATCATAACTGTAAAAAAATTAAATATTAGAAAATATTGCATAGATAGTTTATCAAAAAAGAATGATGAATATATTTCTATTGGTAAAAAAAGCGAAAGGAAAAAAGCTGACACAAATTTAGTATTTCATTTATTAATGAGTTCTGTTTATATTGTTGTTTTAGTAAGCTCTTTAATTATGACAAGAAATGGTGGAGATGCACTTCCATATTTATTATTTTACTTTAGTTTACTAGGTAATTTGTATGGAGATATAAATTCAATTGTTTATATGATAGATTCGTTAGTAAGTTTTAATACTGCTAAAAAGCAACTTGATGAAAAAATTGGCAAATTAAATGAATTAAATGTAGTAAAAGATTTTAAAGAAATAGAGCTAAAAAAATGTAGATTTAAATATAATAAAAATTCTGTGCCAATAACAATTCCTAATTTTAAAATAAAAAAAGGTGAAAAAATAAGTATAACAGGAGAATCTGGACAAGGAAAAACAACAGCAATGAACATTTTATCTGGATTATATGATTTGACAGAAGGAGAGCTATTAATTGATGGGAAAACGGTAAAAAATACTCGTTTAGATTTAGTATTTGTTTCACAAGAGGTTGATTTATTTGATACGACTATAAGAGAAAATTTATGTTTGGGTAAAGACATAAAAGAAAGTAAAATATTAGAATTGTTTGAAGATGCAGGTTTAACAGAATGGTTTTTAAATTTAGAAAATGGATTAGAAACAGTAGTAGGAGAAAAAGGAGTTAAACTTTCTGCTGGTCAAAAGCAAAGGTTAAATTTAATAAGAGGTATTTTAATTGACAAGGATTTGTATTTTTTTGACGAACCAACATCTAATTTGGATAGTGTTTCAGAAGAAAAAATTACAAATATGATTGAAAAGTATTTAAGTGATAAAACCTATGTAATTGTGACACATAGACCTAGATTAACAGGTTTGTGTAATAAACATTATAGATTTGAAAACCATATAATGAGTGAAGCTTTGTATAATGCAAAAAATAATTTGACAAAGTAAACATAAAGTGGTATAATATAAAGTACACTAGCGAGAAGCTAGATGTGTATATTCTTATTGAGTCTTCGATAATCCCAATCAGGGTAAATTTTCTATATCAGAAAGACAATAGTATAAGAAATACGCAAATAATTATTTAGGAGGGCCAAAAATTATGGCTAGCACAATCTTTATTCACAAGGAAGCAGGACAGCGGAAGGATGCTGTGAGAGTTCGCTCTTACAACGATATCCCGGAGTTTCTGAAGGCGGCAATCAGTGTAACAACTGAGGGCATCGAGCTCGATTGCGTCGAAGGACGTGAGGTAGCACCGTTCGGTGCAGTTATCGGCTATGAAAAGTCTGAAAAGACTTCGAGTGGCTGGAACTGCTGGGTGATCGGCAATGCCGATACGAACCTGATCGAAAAGGATGGTGTCTTCTACAAGAAGGCAACTATCATGAAGGCTCAGGCCGTTTCGGAAACTGTTCCTGACTTCCTGCAGGGAGCACGCACCCGCAAGAACGCAGACGGTAGTTGGTCCATTCAGACTGACTGGGGTGTTTCCACCGGATATCCGGGAGAAGCATACTGGGTTCTGTACGGGACAAAGGAGGACGGATCGCCAGACGCAAACATTCTCACCAAGACCGAAAAGTCCTACGGAGAATACATCGTCTGCACCAGTGATGGCCAGGACATTGGCAGACTGGCAGAAATCGATCCTGCGTAAATCCATCGGTGAATTAAGCAACTACGGACAAGTAGAAGCTAATTAACCTCCTGATGACCGCGGACAAGCGGTTATCAAACAAGAAAGACTTAGCAGAAATTGCGAAGTCTTTTTTGTTTTTTGAGGTTAAGAATTTGTGAGTGGAGTAAAAATTTCGTGCTTTTTATATTTTTACTATTTTTAGAAAATTTAAATAAAAATATTTGAAAATACTTTATAAAAAATAAAAGCTTTTTCATGATTTTGAAAAACTTGATTGCAATAATAAAAGAGAGTATAATTATTTTATAGTTAGGAAGAGCTTTATGGAAAGGATAAGTAGAGAAAATTATTTATCTATATTAAAAATTTCAAAGATTAACAAATAATATCAATAAATTTTGAAAATGCAGATTATGAGGAATTGCAAGACAGAAAGAAATTATATGAATATATAAATTAGAAAGGAAATAATTAGAATGGATGAAAAAGGATCAAGAAAAAATATGTCAAATGAAATAATGGAAGTTCAATTTTTACCAACAATAACTGAAATGTCTCTAAAAAAAGTAAAATATGAAAAATATTCAATAAAAAATCTGGCAGCATTAGGAGTTGTTTCAGAACCAGTGATATCTGCAATGCAAAAATTAGGTAAAAAAACCGGAAAGAGCGGTATTTATAGAGTAAATACTAAGGGGATGGAAATGTTTGAATCTAAAGGTGGATATATAGGATCTTTGAAAGCAGCTGACGGTGGTGTTGGAGGAGGTCAAGCTATAATGGAACCTTTGCAATGTGATCCGACAATGATATTTATGTCTGTGGCATTAATGACAATTGAAAATAAATTGGATGAGATTAAAAGTATACAGCAAGAAATGTTAGACTTTGTTAAGGCAAAGGAAAAAGCAAAGATAAGAGGAAATTTAAATACACTAATAGATGTATTAAATAATTATAAGTTTAATTGTGATAATGAGAAATATAAAAATAACAAACATATATTAGTACAAGACATTAAAAGAAACTCAGAACAAAGCATTTTATTATATAGAGATTTAATTCAAACTATGCTATCAAAAAAGGAATTAATGCATAGTGATCAAGAAATTAAATCAAAAATTAAAAAGTTAGGCGAAAATTTAACGGAATATCAATTAGCGTTATATTTATATTCATTTTCATCATTTCTTGAAGTGATGTTATTAGAAAACTTTAATAAGAATTATATCAATGAAATAAAAGAAAAAATTAGTGAATATGAGTTTAATTATAGAGAATTATATACTAAATGTTATAATGAAATTGAAAGCAGTACAGGAAAATCTATACAAACTATACTTACTAAAGGTTTAGCAAATGCTAGTAAAGAAACTGGAGAATTAATATCTAAAATACCCTTTATTTCTAAAGGTCAAGTTGATGAGTTTTTTATTAATTCGGGAAATAAAATAAAAAAATTAAATGAAAAAAGAAATGATAAAAATATTCAAAAAATAGTTGAAAATTCAATAAAAGGAGTAAATCCATTCATTGAATATTTAAATAAAGTAAGTATTATTTATAATGAACCAATAGAAATTTTAATGGATAATAATAATTTGTATTTAATAGAAGGAGAAAATTAAAAATACAGAAGAACTATGTTTAATAACATAGTTCTTTTGTATTTTTAACTATGTACAATATTATGATTTGTATGTGAAAATGTCTTATAATCTTTTACTCTTTAAAATTGTAAAAATTAATATGATTTGATATAATACAATCATCAAAGAAAGGAGGGAAAATATGAAGTATATAAACAAAGGGAAAAGGGATATTTTAATATTTCCTCAATTTACGAATATAGAAAAAATTGAAAATATTAGAAAACAGTATGATGAATTGTATAAAATATTGCCACCACATATAACTTTAGCATTTCCGTTTGAAAGCTCTATGTCTAATGAAGAGCTAAAAGACAGATTAATGCAGGCTTTAAAATCCGTGAAACCATTTGAAATTGTGATGTCAGGTGTGTCATTACATAAAGATGAAAATATTAAGACTAACTATATATTTTTAAATGTCGTGTCAGGCGTGAAAGAAATAAAGATACTGCATAATGAAATATATGAAAAAGTATTAAATCAAAAAAAGAGTTTTGAATATATACCTCATATAACCCTTGGAACTACGGAAAATGAGCAAATTGAATTTGAACTGAATAATAAGTTTAAAACCATAGTTACCAAAGTTTTTGTGGAAAAAATTGGAGAAAATGAGGAATCAAATGTGTTATTTGAGGTAGATTTATAAATTATAAAAGAGAGGATAAAACTATGGAAAAACGAGATTTATATGATAAAAATAGAAATTTAATAGGAAAAACAATATACAAAGGCGAGTCAGTACCTGAAGGCTCATATATAGTAGTGGTACTTATTTACATACAAAACTCTAAAGGAGAGTTTTTATTACAAAAAAGAAGTGCAAGAAAAAATGGATTATGGGCAACTACAGGTGGACATCCAAAATCTGGAGAAGATAGTATTCAGGGAATATTAACAGAAGTAAAAGAAGAGATTGGAGTGGATTTAAATCCAGAAAAATTAGTAAAATACTATGGTGGAAGGTCTGAAAAAGAAAGAGTTTTTTGGGATGATTATTATATAAAAATGGATGTTGATAATATTGAAAAACTAAAATTACAAGAGGAAGAAGTTGAAAAAGTTGGATGGTTTTCAATTGATGAAATAAAGAAAATGAATGATGAAGGGAAATTTTTTAGAAATCATTATGAAGAATTTGAAGTTTTGATGGATTGGTTGAAGAAAAGTGAGTAGGTGAAAAATTTTTTTTATAATGAGTGATATTAAATAAATTTCTTAGGGAGAGCAATATGAAAAGTATAGAAAAATATTATGATGTAACCGAAGCGGATGTACCTAGAACATTTGTTAAATATTTTATTGAAAAGATAAAATGCAACCCAACAAATGCAATTGATTTAGGATGTGGAGCTGGAAATGATACAGTATATTTGATAAAAAATGGGTGGAATGTTCTGGCAATTGATAGAGAAAATGTTGAATCAAGAATAACAAAAAGATTGACAACAAATGAGCTACAACATTTTAAGTTTGAACAACAAAGCTTTGAAAAAATAAAGTTGAAAAAATCAAAATTAATTGTAGCAAATTACTCTTTATCATTTTGCAATAAAGAAAGATTTGAAGATTTATGGGACGAAATTAAAATGAACTTGGAAAAAGATGGATACTTTGTTGGAAATTTTTTCGGAGTTAATGATACTTGGAATAAAACTAGACCACAAATGACGTTCTTTTCAAAAAATCAAGTATTGAGATTGTTTAGGAATTTTGATATTTTAAATTTTAAAGAAGTTGAAGTTGACAAGAAAACAGGATTAGGTGAACTAAAACATTGGCATATATTTCATGTAATCGCGAAAAATAATTAATAATTAAGAGGAGACCAACTATGAAAATGGCATTAAAGTGTTTGTTAATTGGAATAGCTATAATTATCATATTTATTTTTGGAATAAATTTTTATGTTAAACAGTCTACTAAAAATAGAATTATAAAAAATCAAGAGTATAAAGATTTATCTGATGTAGATTGCATAATTATATTAGGTGCGGGAGTATGGGGAGATAAACCAAGTCCAATGTTAGAGGATAGATTATTAGAAGGTATTAATCTATACAAAAATAATGTGTCTAGTAAAATTATAATGAGTGGTGATCATGGAAGAGAAGATTATGATGAGGTAAATCTTATGAAGAATTATGCTATTGAAAAAGGGATACCATCAGAAGATATTTTTATGGATCATGCTGGATTTTCTACTTATGAAACTATGTATAGAGCAAAAGAGATTTTTAAGGCTAAAAAGGTAGTAATTGTAACACAAAATTATCATATGTATAGAGCTTTGTATGATGCAAAAAAGTTGGGATTAGATGCATATGGAGTATGCTCTGATCCAAGACAATATGTTGGGGCAACATATAGAGAAATAAGAGAAATATTGGCAAGAGATAAGGATTTTGTTAAATGTATATTTAAGCCAAAGCCTACTTATTTAGGAGATGAAGTTCCTGTGAGTGGAAATGGTGATATAACAAATGATAAGAAAAGAGATGTTTAGCAGGATTGTATAGTTAAATTTTTGACAATACAATTCTAAAGCAAAGGAGTGGAAATATGAAGGTATTAACAATAAAGCAACCATGGGCTAGTTTGATAATGCTTGGTTATAAAAGATTTGAATTTAGAAGTTGGAAAACAAATTATAGAGGAGAGCTCTTTATTCATGCTGGACAAGGAATTGATAAAGAGGCGATGAAAAGATTACAAAAATATATCCCAAAAGATATGCCGAAAAGTAAAATATTGGGAAAAGCTAAGTTGGTTGATTGCGTGAAAATGTCTCCGGAGTTTAAATCGAAGCTTTTGAAGGAAAATAAGGATATATATACAGATAGTACTTTTAAGGAGAACTATGGCTGGCAAATGGAAGATATTGAGGTTTTCGATGAACCTATTGAGGCAAAAGGACATTTGAGTTTGTGGGAGTTTGAAATGGAGTAAAATAGACAAGATTTTTTATGAAATCTTGTCTTAAATTTTTTTTTGATGTAATATTAAAAGTGTATTATTCTGCTTAAGAGATAAATGCATATAATAAATTATAAAAAGGAGATGAAGTTATGAGATATGAAATTATTGGAAAAACTGTGCCAGCTGTGGAATTTACTTTAAACAGAGGAGAATCTATTTATTCACAAAGAGGTGGAATGACTTGGCAAACAGATGGAATTAATATGAAAACAAATGCTAGAGGGGGAGTAATGAAAAGTCTTGGCAGAATGTTTACTGGAGAATCTATTTTTATGAATACATATACTGCAAATGTTGATGGAGCAAAAGTGGCTTTTGCAACTACTGTACCAGGTGATATCGTATCAATTAATGTAGGAGAAAATAATGGGTTTACAGTACAAAAAAGTTCATTTTTATGTGCTGAGCCAGGTGTAGATATGAGTATTGCATTTACAAAGAAATTTTCTGCAGGTTTATTTGGTGGAGAAGGATTCGTTTTACAAAAAGCAAAAGGAAATGGAATGTTGTTTTTGGAAGTAGATGGCGATCCAGTAGAAAGAATTTTGGCACCAGGTGAAGTGTTAAAGGTGGATACTGGAAATGTTGTTGGTTTCGAAAGCACAGTTTCATATGAGATTGAAACTGTAAAGGGATTAGGAAATATATTTTTAGGTGGAGAAGGATTGTTTTTAACAAAGTTGGTTGGTCCTGGAAGAGTTATTATTCAATCACAAAATTTTGGAGATTTTGCAGGGAAAATATTGGGAATGATGCCTAAAAATAACAGATAAAATTGTAAATGAATTATAAAAGTAAATGAAAGAATTTTAATACATATGAGGAGGTAAAAAAGCAAATAAAATAGAAAACAAAATATTACTGAGAATGCTGTTGTTGAGTGTGATGGAGAAGTTGTTATTAGAGGTAGTTAGAAAGTTTAATGGTACTGCATTTTTTTGTAGAAAATTTGAAGTATTGAATATTTTTAATAAGAGATGGGGGATTTTTTTGGTAAAGGATATAGTAAAAGATGTAATGTTTTTGTCACAGAAGGCTGAAATGGCAACAGAGGATGATAAGTTTATTGCTAGAGATTTGTTAGATACATTGAAGGCAAATAAAGATAGATGTGTTGGATTGGCTGCTAATATGATTGGATATAATAAGGCGATTATTTGTGTGTCTGGTGGTTTGTTCGATTTTGTGATGATTAATCCGGTTATTACGGGGAGAAGCGGAAAATATGAAACTGAGGAAGGTTGTTTGTCTTTGATTGGTGAGAGAAAATGTGTGAGATATAACGAGATTGAAGTGGATTATTTGGATGTGAATTTTGAGAGGAGACATGGAAAGTATAGTGGATTTGTGGCTGAGATTATTCAGCATGAGGTTGATCATACTAATGGGGTTGTTATTTAGATTTGAAATTAAATACAAAATTTGTTATATATAGTACTAAATAGATGGAGGTAACTTATGAATAATGTTAAAGAAAGAGGATATATATTTCAAGATGCTTTTTCAGCGTATATAATATCTAATTATATAAATAGACTTTTAAATGGAGAAGATATTGATGTTAAAGTAGTATTAGATAAAAAATCTAATTCAGAAGATAAGTTTGATGATTTAAAAATAATTGAAAACGATAGTATTAGGGAAATTCAAATTAAATATAGTGAATCAAAAAGTTCTTTAGAATGGTCTGATTTAAAAAATGCTAGTAATAATTATAATTTATATCAATTTATTAATAGTTTTAAAGTATCTAGAAATAATAAAAATATATTGATAATTAGAAACATATTTGGAAATATAGGCAGTGATTTAGAAGAAAAGTTATCTCAAAATGATGAAAATGGATTTTTTTCACAATCAAGATCATATAAAATAAAAAAAAATGATGAAGTTGTAAATGAATTGTTCAATTGTAGAATTTTAAAAAATGGAAAAGGAGAGAATCAACCTTATAAAAATATAACAAAAGAAGATATAAGTGATTTTATAGATAATTTTATAATAGAAATAACAGACCAAGGATTAGAAGAAGATACTTTTAAGAGCTTAATATTAAATACTTTCGATAAAGGAATTATTGAATATGCTAGAGGAACTGATCAAAATATTTATGACACTTTATTAAATACAATAAGGACTTACAGAGCAGAAGATAATTATGTAAAAAAACAAATAAAAGACATATCTTCTCAGATAATGAAAGCTCTTGGATTGGATGAATATTTAAAACCAGTATCGAATAATATAGAAATTGATGAGTTACTTGAAATAAAAAGAAGTAATGATGTTAATAATATTATTAGTTTATTAAAAGATAATAATTTAATATATGTATATGGAGCTCCTGGAACGGGAAAAAGTTGGTTATCAAAACAATTAAAAGATAGAATAGAAGAAGATTCGATAATAACAACATATTATTTTTACTTTAATAGAAATGATGAGGAAAGAAATAAAAGAGTAAAAAAAATAAATTTTTTAACTACATTAAATTATAATTTACAAAAAAAGCATGGCTTTAATGTAAATATATTTAATAATGATATAAATAGTATAGTTGAGGAAGCTGAAAGAAATGGTAAAATTCATTATTTATTATTTGATGGAATTGATCATATAGAAAGGGAAGATACTGATCAAAAAGTAATTATAAAAGAATTAATTGAGGAACTTATAGAAATTACAAAAAATACACAAAAAATAAAGATTATTCTTCTTTCACAACCAATCGACGAATTAATTATAGGATGCAAATATGAGCTTAGAAATTTTCAATTAGAAGAAACTAAAAGTATAGTGGAAAGGTTTTGTGAAAAGTATAACGTAGATACAGGTATTAACAAAGAAGAGATATATAATAAAACAAATGGTAATCCATTACTAATAAATTATATAATGAGAGAATATATAGAAAATGGTAATATTCCTCAAAATGATTTTGTGACGTTAGATGAATATTATGAATATATTTTTCAAGGATTACAATTTTACTTATATATGTACTTTGCTATATTACAATTTCCAGTTACGATAGAAGAATTATCAGAAATAAGCAAAACTCAATATTGTGAAGTAAATAAGGAAATAAGCAAAATAAAGAATGTATTAATACAAAATGAAGAAAATGAATTTATGATATTTCACGAAAGCTTAAAGAGATATATTTTAAAAAATCCTAAATTAGAAATATCTTTATTAAAAGATAATATTATTGATTGGTTATGTTCATTAGATTTATATGAAAAAGAAAAGGCATTTAATTATTTGCCTGAATTAGTAATCAATAATAATAACTATAGCAAATTTAATAAAGAATATAGCATTGATAAATTAATAGATTGTATTTTTGAAAAAGGTATATCAATTAAGGAAATAGAAAATTTTAATATGCTCTGTTATAAGATTTTTTCTGTTAGAGGGGAATTTGAGAAAATATATTATATAGAACACTTTTCAAATATATTAAATACATATCAATATGAAATTGATTTAGATATTTTTGAGGATTATATAAGAATACTATATTTAAAAGGTGAAAAAAGATTATTAAAAAGAATTCTATATAAAAGAGGTTTGTTGAAGTATTCAAATAATAAACAAGAATGGGATTACATTAGAAGAATATGTATTTATTTATTAAAAAATAAAGTAAAAATTAATTACGAAAGTATTATTAATATATATTTTGAAAATAATGATAAAAAAGATTTAATAAAGATTGATAGAATAATTATACCTAAAAATGAAATAGGACTAATGATTCATTATATAAATTTATATAGTGAAAAAAAAGATAATATTTTAGAAGAAATAGGAATACAAGATGTTGAAGTAAAAGAAAAAATTGAAAAGCTTTTAGATAAAAAAATAGATGGATATGTTGAGAAATATTTAAAATTTGGAGTATTAATTCCAAATAAAAAAATAGATATACAAATAATAAAATCTAAATATAAAGAGCAAAAATATATTAGTAATATAGATGAAAGCATTTTAGCATATTTTTTTAACAACGGAATTAATAGAAAAATTAAAAATTTAAATGATATTTGGGAACAAGAATATTCCGAAATACCTAAATTTTATAAATTATTGATAAGCTTAATTGAAGTATTTACTAATGATGATTTAAAACATGATAAAAGCAATTTTGAAGTAATATTTGATAGTTTATATTATTCGGATTTAGATTTTGAAGGTAATATTATTTATCCTGATGAAGAATTAGAATTTTTAGGAAATCTATTTGTTAAAAATGAAAACAAAAATGATATAATTATTCAATTTATGGATTTTTATGAAAGGATAAAGAGGGAGAAACAAAAAAATCGACACAAAGGAATCATACCTTTTTTAGGAAATATATATAAGGCCATAATATATAGCATAAAAAAGAATAATATAAAATTAGATGTTAATACACTGAAATATCTTCGTTTACCCATAGATTATAGTGAAAGTAATTATACGAATTTAAGAAATTTAATGACTAATTATATACTTCTATATTTAGTTAATGGAGAACAAATAGAAATTTACAATGAAATAAAATGCTTAATGTTTTCCTATGGTAGTTATAGAGATATTCAAGTATGGGAGTTAATTGATATTTACGATAGATTAAAAAAAGAAAAACTATTGAATAAAGAAAGATTTTTGCAATTATATACAATTGCATACAATGCAATTGTAAGAATGGACAAAGCAAAAGATGTTTGGCATATTTTAAATGAATTACTCGAGAAGTATGCAAAAGATTTTTCTGCAGAAGAAGCTATGAGACTGTTTTTCTATACGATTGAAATAACAGGTATAAAAAATGAAGACGAGCTATTTTCAACAATATATGAAAATATTAAGCTTAAAGATTATAAAGATAATAAACTTATATATTATTATTGGAAATATATATCTGGTAACATTAATTATTCTGTTACACATAAGAATAGTTATTTGAAAAAATGTATAGAATATACTACAAACAAGCAATATAACTACATAAAAAATGAGATTATCAAAAACTTAAAAATAAATAATAATAATATTGAAGAATTAAAAGAAATTTTGAAAAATAAGAAAAAATTTTTAGAATTTGAAAAAGAAGATAATATTAACAAAGATAAAGAAAAAATAAAAATAAATATCAGTAGTTTTGATGAATTGATATCTAAAATTAATAATTCTTATGTTTCAATATATGATATTTCATATGATTCAATATGTGCAATTGTTGAATCACTGCCTAATAAAGATAATATAATAGAACAAATTTTAACTATTAAAGAATATACTTCCATAAACAATATTTATAAGATAATGTTAAAAAATTTATATAATTTTTCAGCTGTAGATAAAGAAGTATTAATTCCATTTTTAGTAGGATTATATTACAGGGGAAATGGTAATGTTACTAATATGGAAGATGATGATATTTATGAAAAATGTTTGTCAATTGATAAAAATTTAACTGAAAAAGTTTTAAAGGAATATTTTTATAAGGATAATAAATATACAATAGGAAATAAAGCAGGCAAAATATATAAGTATCTTATAAAAAAGGATGATATGTTGGAAATTTTTGAGAATATAGTTATAAAGTATACCGAAAGATTACCACAATTAATTAGTTTTAGTGAGATATATAATTATGATTTAGGAGATAAAAATGATATTCTTTTAAATTACTTTATATTAAAATTGGAAAAAAACGAAAAAAGCTTTATATCAACATTAGAAGAACTAGTATTCGTTAAAATATATGAAGTAAAAAAAGATAAAAAATTATTTATAAAGAATGATAAAGCTATCCTTTTAGCTTTATCTATATATGCATTATATTTAGCTGACTTATGGTTGATGAATGATTCATTCTTAAATTGGAATATTATAAAAGAGAAAAATAATATTATATGCGAAATGAATGAAAATAAAACAGAGATAAAAATGAATATAAAAAATTGTGAAGATTCAATAAATAAAGAAATTGTAAAAAATCCACGTGGTTTATTAGCAATGAATAACGGAGAATCATATAAATATGTATCAAATATGATTCAAATATTCGATATTTATGGAGGAATAGAAGATAGAAATATATTGAAAAGAGAATACCAAATAAATAGAATTAATAAAATAAAATATCATATAATAAAAAGAAAAAATAGTTTAAAACTAAAAGAATTAGCAAAAATACAAAATTTGTATAGAATAAGAAGTATGATAGAAGAGATTTATAATCCAGATGTAAAGTAAAATTACATCTGGATTATTTTCTTGTTTTCATATTTTCAGAATATTCAAGTTGTAAAAAAATATTATCTTTTTCAATTTCAGTGCAAGTCATATTATATTTAAAATGTAGAATAACAATATTTTTGTTCAGTACTATTTGGATTAATAAAACAATAGCTACAATTCTTACAACATTCAAATTTTATATTTTTAACATCACTTATTAATTCTTTAAAAATATAGTATAAAAAGAAAATGTGTAATTAGTAGATATTTTTTCAGGAATATTGTTTATAAAAAAATGAGTTGATCTTTGTTGTATTATTGTCAGCTAATAATTCGTTAATTGCATAATAATCTTTTTCGTTATTTGCCAGTATCGTATTTATCAGATAAAAAAATATTGACAAGTAAACAAATGTTTGATATAAAATAAAGAAAAAATTTTTATACAAGTATTGTTTGATTAGTGGAAAAAAAATAAATTTTATGATATAAATAGATATGTAATTTATTATATTTATTGAGGTAAAAAAATGCGTACAATGTTATTAAGTTTAAAGCCAGAAGTTTTTGAATTGATAAGAAATGGAAAAAAGATATTTGAATATAGACATCAATTTTATACTGAACCAGTAGGAGCTTATTTATATATTAGCAAACCGATTCAAAAGATAGTTGGATATATTGAATTTGATAAAAGAATTGAATTAAAAGATTGGAAAGAGATATACAAAAATAATATAGAAGTAAATAGAAGAATTGATGATTATCTTTCAAGAAATTACAAGTATGCAACGCCAATCAATAAGTTTAAAATGACAACAGAAATATCTTTAAGTGATTTAAGAAATGATTTAGAAAAATTTATTATTCCAGAATCATATTACTATTTAGATAATTTTATTGAATTAGAAGAATATATAGGGAAAAATATAGAGTTTAAAAATGAAGTAGTAGTAAATAGTTTTCAAACAATACAAGATGAAGATATTTGTAGAAAAAAATATTAATGCAAAATATGGGGTTTGCATTCAACAAAAAATTAAGTACAATATAATTGAAAGAGGTGCGAAATGAAAGAATATAAAGTTGGAAGTTTATTTGCAGGAGTAGGTGGTATTTGTCTGGGGTTTCAAAATGCAAAAAATGATAATGCTAAATACAGACTATTATGGGCAAATGAAATAGATGAATATGCTTGTGCTACATATAAAACTAATTTTAAACATACATTGTTACAAGGCGATATAAAATTAGTCTTACATCCTGAACTATCAAAAGATAGTAAAGAAAAGAAATATTATGAAAATCTTCATGAATTAATATTAAAAGAGCCTATAGATATTTTAAATGGGGGATTTCCTTGTCAAGCATTTAGTATTGCAGGGGAACAAAAAGGATTTGAAGATGAAAGAGGAAATTTGTTTTTAAATATCATAGATCTAATTAATATGTTAGGGAAAAAATTTTATAAACCTAGAGTATTATTTTTAGAAAATGTAAAAAATTTACAAGCACATGATAATGGAAGAACATATAAAGTTATAAAAGAAAAATTAGAGAACTGTGGTTATAAGATATTTGAAAAAGTATTAAATACAATGGAATATTCTGATTTACCACAAAATAGAGAGAGAATATATATTATTGGTTTATTAAATGAAAAAGACATAGAATTATTTGATTTATATAATAAAGATGTTCTTTCTAGTCTACATAATAACAAGTCTCCTGAAGATAGGGTAACAGATATTAAAAAAATAATAAATTATGATTTAACAAAGGAGAACGCTGAAAAGTATTATTATACTAAAACTAAATATCCAAATTATTTTGTTTCACTTGATGAATTTAAAAATTCAGATAAAGAAAATAGAATTAATTTAGATGAGCAAATAGATGAAATGTATCAATTTTATCAATGTCGTAGAGGTATGTATGTCAGAAAAAATAAAAGTGGAGTTTGTCCTACATTAACAGCTAACATGGGAACAGGTGGGCATAATGTTCCATTGATTAGAGTTAGTGATGGCATTAGAAAATTAACACCTACTGAAACTTTTAAGTTACAAGGATTTCCTGTTGGAAATGGGTATGAGCTACCTAAGGAATTTAAAGGAAAAAGATATCCAGATTCACAGCTATATAAGCAAGCAGGAAATGCAGTTTCAGTACCAATAATAACAACTTTATCTGAAGAACTATTAAAAATTTTAGAAAAAAATGATAATAATTAAAATGTGTAGAAGGTGAATACTCATCTTCTATTTTTATTTTTAAGAAATACATTAACTTAAAGTGCATTGATGTATTGTTTTTTATAAAAAAAACAATATTGAAATTTGTATTTGCATTTATTATATTTAATAATGCAAAGCTACAGCTTGTTTTAATAATTTAGCTTTTTTTATAAAATAATCTCGAAGGAGGAAGTATATGGATAATAAACATTCAGAGAAGTATATAAGAATAGGATTGAATATTTCTTTACAAAGAAAATTAAAAAAGATGACACAAATTGAATTGGCTGAAAAAATAGGAATAAGTAGAACTCATATGAGTAATATAGAAGCACCTAATATGGTAACGCCAGTTTCTTTAGAAGTAATTTTTGACATATGCGATGTCCTAAATATATCTCCAGAAGTGTTATTTAAAATGAATTAATTCATATATAAGAGAAGATATGAAACAAGTAAAAGTAAAATTAAAAGATAATACAATAGTAATTGGTGATGAATTTGATATGGAAGATTACAAAAAATTCAAACAAATTTTCCGTAAATGGACTGATATTAATTCTGATTTGAAACAATTTGGAGGAAGAAATTTAAATGTACCAGATGTATTTAGTGAAGCTCTATATTGCATATTTTTTAATGCAGTAAGAACAAATGGAACAGCTCATTCTTATGATGCCGTAGATAAAGAAACTGGTGATGGAATTCAAATAAAATCAGCTTCTATACAAAATGATTGTACTTCATTTGGCCCAACTTCAACATGGGATAAATTGATTTTTGCAGATTTAGCACCTAATGGAAGTGTGGACGGAAATGTTTGGTTTTACGAACTAGACTCAACAAATATTTACAATATTGTTTTAAATAGTAAAAAAGCTGAAACATTCAGAGATCAACAATTACAAGGTAGAAGACCCAGACTCTCAATAAAAGATAAAATAATTAATCCTTTAAGATTAAAACCAATAAAGAAAATAAATTTAATGGAAGATAATGATTAGGGGGAATAATTTATGAAAGAAGTTAGTTTTAATAGAGATGATATTATTGAAAGAGTATATTTTATAACGAAATTAGTTCAAAATCAAAAAGGTACAACAATGCAAGGAGCATTAACATCTAAGAGTGATTCAATGGGTGGTATATTTGATAGATTTATAAATACAATATCAGATTCATTGGTTTTTGAAAAAATTATTTTACCACAAATAAAAACGAAAAAGAAAGTTCATGTAATAAATGATTACTATTATTATGATCCCAAAAAATCAGTTTCAGGAATAGCACCAGATATTTTTGGAATTACTGTAAATGGAAAACAAATTCGTTTTACTAAATTTAATAATAAGTGGGAAGCTGAAAAAGAAATGCCACAAATTGAAATAAAGACATTTAAAGCAAAAGATCAAATGATTAGCCTTAGAGATCAAGGTTATTCTGAATATATGATATTTGTAGATTTAGATTTAAGAATAGATTATTTGGTTCCATTTTTAGATTCTAAATTATTAAACAAAAATATTGCTAAGAAAATGCAAATGGATGATAAAGTTTTTATTGAAAAGGATAAGAATACAAGAGTTACTAAAATAACACCTATAGATTATTCATCAGATGTCATAGGAATGCTAAAATTAATTGCTGTTACAAATGCCACTGAGTTTATGAAGCAAGCTACTTTATGTGGTGGAAATGTAAGTGTACAAAGGATGAAAGAAATTAATATTAGAAAAACTAATATGAGATCAAATTTACTACATGATAAATTAAGTTCATATGCAAATAAAAGCCCTCGTGTAAAGAAACTATATGAATTTAATAAATTATGGAGAGAGAAGATGAGTATTAATGAGAATACTGCAATATTAGACTTTTCAGCTGATAATATAGAAAATATTGAAATATGTAAGTATAATAATAATGGAATTGTAATTACTGCATTAAAAGATGGTTGTAGCTTTAATGGGATTCAATTAGAAGTAGGGAGACAATATTCAGTAAAATTTGCAACATTAGATAGATCAGGAAATGACGGAAGTGAATATTTTATGCAAAAACAATGTGCTTTTTATTTAAATGGAATAGAAGATAAACTTATAGAAGAGTTACAAAAAATAGTTGAAAAGGGAGAATAAATATGATCAATAAATTTTCAAAAAACACAATAGAAAAATTAGATTTCTATGTTTATGTATATTCAGACCCTGATAATAATATACCATTCTATATTGGAAAGGGAAAAGGAAATAGAGCGTTTAGCCATTTAGCAGAAAAAATCGAAAGTCAAAAAATTGATAAAATAAATGAAATAAGAAATAGAGGAAAAGAACCTAAAATAGATATTTTGGTACATGGAGTTAGTGAAGATGTAGCTAAGAAAATTGAAGCTGCAACGATAGATTTAATTGGAAAAGAAAATCTTACAAATAAAGTAAGAGGGTATGAAACTCTTGAATATGGAAGAGTAAATGTAGATTTGATAGAAGCAAAATATAGTAAAAAAGATGAGCTTAAGCAAAATGAAATAAAAGATAATATAATAATGTTTAAAATTTCTAATTCGTATAAATATGGAATGAAACCTAATGAAATATATGATATAACTCGTAGTGCTTGGAAGGTGAATATAAATGAGGCAAAACAATATCAATATGCTCTAGCTATATATGATAATGTGGTTTTGGAAGTATATGAAATAGTTCAATGGTTTAAAGGTGGAAGAATTACATTTAATAGTGTTTTTGAAGGAGAATGGAAAGATGAAGAAAGATATGAATTTGTAGGCAGAATTGCAAGTGAAGAAATAAGAAATAGATATAAAAATAAATCTGTAAAGAATTTATATAATAATAGTTCCCATGAATTTAGATATTTTAAGAAATCTAAAAAATAATTTATTTATAACAATGATAACATTAAGAATGAGAAAAATTTTACAAAAGCAGAAAGATTTAATTCTTTGCTTTTGTTTCTATAATTCGACAAAATTCTTAATAATCTTAGCATATACTAAAAAAGGGGATTTATATGGGAAGAATAAAACCGGAACAAGAAATAAAATATATATGTAATGTAATAGATAAAAATATAGAAGCTCACAAGATATTAAAAGATAGAGGTTTATTATCTGAAAATATTCTATCTCAATTGCGCAATTTGACTGAAGATGTAGCTATATTCATAAATAATACTGAAAATTCATTAAGTTTGGATACTCATTATAATAATGTAGATGATTCAATAAAATATGTATCTAGTGTAAAAAAGTATAAGTATATAAGTGTCTTTCATAAATTTTTACAATCTACTGCCTCACATTATACTCCGAGTGAAGATGATGCGGAGAGATTGGTTTTATATTATTTTAGATATATTTGCATGATAAAACAAACGTTGGAAAATTTAGGAATAATTGTGTTAAAGAAATTAGAAGATTTTCCAATATATGAAGATAATTTAACTAAAGAACATTATAAAAATATAGGTAATGTTATAGATACAGTTGGTAATGTTAAAAGTAAAGCACTAAAAAACGGAAGATTTTATGTGGTAAAAAACAAACCAATATATGCAAATGGTAAATTGTATTATGAAATTACATTGACTAAAGCTACAGATTATACAAATAAGTTTGAAAGAATATTAATGTACACTAAGTATTATATACCTGATAATTATTCTATTAAGATTTCATATCAAGAAAAAAGTATTGAATTGTTTTCATTAAGGACAAAGATAAAAGTAATAGATAATTATTTCATATCAATACGTCCATGTGAGTTAAAGAATATAGGTTTAATTTTTGGAATAAATAATAAAATAGATGATAACTATGCTGAATATAGTAATTTAATGAGAATTCTTACAGATGAAGAAAAAACTTTATTAGAGTTAGTGTTAATGGATAATGAATTGTTTGAAAAGTATATCGAGAAAATAAAAGGAAATGCAGAAAATAATAACATTACTAATTTATTAGTTATGATTAGGAAACATTTATTGAGTTCGAAAAAGGGACGTAATATTTTAAGATATTTCTTAGTAAAACCTGATAATAAGGTTATTAAAACACAGCTTTGTGATTATTCAAATAATTATATTTCATATTTATATTTAGTAAATCAAAGTATTCCTTTTGATTCAATGCCATATGCAATGTCTTTATTTAATCATAACATTAGTTGGATTCATTTAATAAATGCGATTGATATTGAAGGAAGAAATTTTGAATTATTGGGAAGATATATAAAAAATAATTGCGAGTCAAATAATATTTTATATACATCATGTGCTGAAGTAGATAAGTTTGGAAACATTGATGAATTGATTGAAGAATATAATGATTCATTAGTTAGATACGGGATTGATAGGCAACAAAAGGGAAAATTAGTAAAAGAATATGATAATGTGTATATAAAATCATATGAAGATACTTCAATTGAAATAATAAACACATTAAATTCGTATAAATCAAATATACAAAAAGAGTTTGCAGAAGTTGTAGATAATAAAAAAGAAGAATACCTGAATATGGATTTATCGGATGATAAGAAAGAAATATTAAATGATATATTTAGAAATCATTCAATTGGTATTATACATGGACCAGCAGGAACAGGAAAAACAAAAATGTTGGAAGTGTTATCTATGATTTTTTGTGGATATGGTAAAATATTTTTATCAAATACCAATACGGCAGTAGAAAATCTGAGGGCTAGAATTAGTGGAATAGATTTATTTAATTCAACATTTAAAACAGTGGCAAATTATAATAAATATGATGATAATGATTATGATATATTAATCATTGATGAATGTAGTATGATTAGCAATAAGGATATGTTAAAAGCAATAAAGAAACAAAGATATAAGTTAGTTATTTTGGCAGGAGATGTATTTCAAATTGAATCTATAAAATATGGAAATTGGTTTTCGTTAAGTTATTATCTGTTTAAAAATGAATTTGTATATGATTTAATACAAACGAATAGAACAGATGATATAGAATTGCTAGAATTATGGAAAATGATTAGAGATAATGATGATAATGCGCTGAATAAAATAAATAGTCAAGAATATTCTTCTCCAATAGATTTTAAAGAAATATTTAATAAGAAAGATACTGATGAAATTATATTATGTTTGAATTATGATGGGTTGTATGGAATCAATAATATAAATAAAGTATTACAGAAAAAAAATTCAAACATAGAATATACTATAGGAGTTGATACATTTAAGATAGAAGATCCTATTGTGTTTAATGATTGTCCTAGATTTAGAGATTTATATAATAATTTGAAAGGTACTATTAAAAATATTGAAAAAGATAATGAAAATGATTGTGTTTGGTTTACAATTTTAGTTGATGATATACTATATAATAGCGAGAATAATTATGAGATATTGGAAAATATGGATAATAAAACTATGATTAGATTATATGTTAGAAACTTTAAAGATACTAACGATGATGACGATGATAGAAATGAGCACATCATTCCATTTAATTTAGCATATGCTGTATCAATACATAAAGCTCAAGGTTTAGAATATAATTCAGTGAAAATAATTATTACTTCTAATGTAGAAGAACAGATAACAAAAAATATATTTTATACTGCTATAACAAGGACTAAAAAGTATTTGAAAATATTTTGGAGTCCCGAATCACAGATGAAGATTTTTGATAATATGAAAAAAAGAAATAGTACAAAAGATGTTGCAATCTTAAAAAATAAGATTAATATTACATAAATAAAAAGAAATTTTTTATAAAAGAAAAATTAGTGAGAAAAGCCGAGATTTAACTCGGCTTCTTTCTATGAATTCATACATCCACTAATCAACTGTACCCTATCCACAAATCCATTTCTATAATACTTCTCGTTATAATAACAAACATAATCCAAAAAATTTCTATCAAGTAATTCAAGTTGTTTTTTAACATACTTTCTATTCTGTTTAGGAACATTCTTTAAAACAAGTTCACTAATCTCATCAAATTGGATAAAATGTTTTTTATCTTCTTCTGTTAGATAAGCAAATTCAGTATCTTCTCTAAAATCTAACCATTCTTTTAAAATATCTTCTTTATTTTCTCTAAAATTATTCTCCATAAAATAAACTTCCAAATTATAAAAAATATCCAAATACTTCCAAAATTATTTAATAAAAAATTGGGGAGAAATTGGGGATGAATTTTTCAAAAGAGGGCACATTTTAACCAAATTATTCATCAACATAAAATTTTTGAAAGTATTGATAACACTATCGCTAAACACAATTCAATATTAAACAATAAAAACAAATTTTTGCCCTTATAACCCGAAGGTCACAAGCTCAAGTTTTACAACTGTAACCCAAAAAACACTTAGAATCGCAAGAAATTGTGGCTCTTTTATATAATAGTAAAGTTCGATTAAAAAAATATATAATGAAGCATAAAAAATAACTTCAAAAATATATTTTTTTAAGTTATTTAAATGGTAAATCTAAGTAGACTATCATATTTATACATTCTAGAAACACATCATCCAGCATCACATAAAGCATTTTGATAATAAGAAAAAATAATAACACAAGTATAGCGATAATTAAATAATAAGTTCATATTAAGAAAATAAATAATAGAGACACATTATCATTTTTGAAACTTTAAATTAAAAGTTCTTTCCTTATAAAATACTAGAAACTTTAAATAAAAAATAGTATAATACGAATAAATTCAAAATTTAACAGATTGTTTACAATAAATATTACATTAGACAAAATAAAAAAGAACAAAAGAAATTTCAAAAAAGGAGTAATATCACATGAATCTACTAGAAATGAAATGTAAAAATTGCGGTGCACTACTAAAAGTTGAAGAAGATGCTAAATATATTGAGTGCCAATATTGCAATACAAAATACAAATTAGATGATGAAGTCCAACATATAAAATACGACGACATGGAAAAATCAGGTTATGAATTTGAAAAAGGAAGAATTAGAGCTCAGCAAGAGCAAAAACGAGCACAAAGCAATTATAATAATTTAAATAATGTTAATAATACCTCAAAAAAGAAAAATAATAAGACATTCTGGCTAATATTAGCCTGGATATTTTTATTACCATTTACAGCAACATATTTTATAGCAAAAAATAACAAACTAGATAAAAAGAAAAAGATTGTTATAATTGCAATTATGTGGGTTATATTTTTAGTAATTGCATATGCTAACCCATCAGAAAACATCAAAGATACACAAAGTAATAATCAAAATCAAACTGAAACACATATTGAAGATAATTAAATATAAATAAAAAATTCCACAAAACAATTGCACAAAAATAAAATATATGTTACATTAAAATCAAGCAAAAAACAAAATCCGACAAAAAGTCAAAAAAATAAAGGAGGAACAACACATGTTTTGTACAAATTGTGGAAAAGAAATACCAGATTCAAGCCAATTCTGCGAATACTGTGGAAAATCAACACAAAGTAAACTGCAATCAACTAAAAACATACAAGTAACAATACAAAGAAGAAAAAAATTTACAGGCTGTGCAATACCAATGTCAGTATTTATAGACAACCAAAAAGTAGCAAAGCTAAAAAATGGAGAATCAACACAAATAGAAGTACCAGCAGGAAAGCACCAAGTTATAGTAGAATTTTGGAATGGAGTAAGTAAAACAGAAGTAGATTTTTCAGAAAAATATTCAAAAATGTATTTAGAAATAGGAATAAAAATGGGATTAGTTACTTCAAAAGCTGTAATTACACAAATAAAAGGTGAATAATATAATAAATAGCCTAATAAAAATAAAATATAAAAGGAGATAAAAAAATGGGAAAATTTTGTAAATATTGTGGAAGTGAATTAAATGATGAAACTAAATTTTGTCCAAAATGTGGGGCAAAAATAGAAGAAATAATAGAAAATAATGATCCAATAAAAACAGTTGAAAATGGATTAAATAATAATCCAGTAAACAATAATCAAACAAATGAAAATAAAAGAGATGATGTAACTGGAGAAACAAAAACAAATCCAGCAGCAGTAGCATCACTTGTATGTTCATTAGTAGGTTTAATAATAGCAGGTTTGCCATTAGGAATTGTTGCTATATGTTTAAGTGTAGCTGCTAAAAAACATATTAAAGTATTTCCTAATGAAAAAGGAAGTGGAATGGCAACAGCAGGTCTTGTAATTGGAATTATAGATGTTGTATTTACTTCTATATGGACAATAATAAAAACAGCAAATCTTTTTTAGTAAAAATAAAAAAGCACAAAACAAAAAGCATTGGAAGAACCAATGCTTTTTTCAGTTATAAAATTCATTATTCTTTTGATTGGGCTATGAATTACTTTCTAGAATCATCAATATGATTAAAAAGATTATCAATCTCCGAATCAGAAAGGATGCCCTGTTTCATTAATGCATCAGCCAATGCGGCAAGATATACTTTACGTTCATTCAAAACTGATCTCGCATAATTTCTAGCCTCAATGAGCAATGCATCAATGCTTTCAGTAATAATAGCCTTGGTTTCTTCTGTTGTCAAATTTGTGTCAGTGATAGCTCGCACTTGACTGAACTTTTCCGAAAGTGCATATTTGGTCACAACACTGTATGCAATATTGTTCGCAGATTCAAGATCGCTTGACGCACCAGCAGAAAGTTCATTAGAATACATTTCTTCAGCAATTCTACCAGCTAACTTGCTTGCAATAAGCTGAATGTAATATCTTCGATTTAGAGATGGTGTTATTGAACTATCAATTTCGAAGACATTAATTCCAAGGTAATCATCAGCAGGCATAATTGAAACTGCCAATACCTTTTGATTTGTGAGTTCATCTGCAAACTTGTGAAGAATGTAATGACCAGCCTCATGGTAAGCAGTAGACATTTTAAACTCATCAGACATCGATTCAAATTGCTTAGTGTTTATAGCAAAATTTGAAAGCACATGCTTTTTTTGAACTTTCTTCTTACCATCAATCTTGGTAGAAACCATTGCTTTGTCAACCAAATCCAGAGTTCTATCGGGATTGCACGTTTCGAAGTTGAAACATGCAGCATTAAGCATAATGTAGTTTAACATATGTGTAGAAATAGACACACCATGATAATCCTCCAAATACTTAACCTGGTTGCGAATCATCGGCAATACTTCATTTGAGGATGGTTCCTTGACATACAGCTTTTCAAATCTACGCTTCAATGCTCCATCAGTAGAAAAATACTTTTCGTATTCTGCTGAGGTTGTTGCACCAATTACACGAGTTGTGCCTCGTGCAAGAAGTGGCTTCAAAGCATTAGCTAAATCCAAACTGCTATCTGCACATGATCCAGCACCTAAAAGCAAATGTACTTCATCAATAAAAAGTATGCACTTAGGATTGCTTTCCAAAAAGTTAATAAGAATCGTGAAACGTTCTTCGGCCATACCTCTGTATTTTGTTCCTGCAATAAGTGCGTTTACATCAAGAGATACAATAATACAATCTTTTAAGTCATCAACGCAATTTCCTGTAACAATCTGCCATGCAAGTTTTTCAACTAATGCAGTTTTTCCAACACCTGGCTCTCCAACCAGAATTACATTGCGTTTGTTTGCCTTAAGGAGAATCTGAACCATTTTTTTTGTTTCATCATCTCTTCCGCAAATTTTGCAGACTTTATCAGACTTTGAAAACTTGGAGTTCATATCGGTTAAAAATGAATTCAAGCTTTGTGGAATAACAGATTGACTATCTGTATCAGAAAAGCCATCAAAATCTGGAATAAAGTAAGACATAGTATTAATGAAATCTTCACTAAACAGTTCTGACCAAGCTATTACAACACAATCATTAAAAATAGTATCACATTCATATGAGTCATGAGCGATTTCTTTTGCAGTCGCAAGCAAATCCAATATAGTTTGCTCAAGTGTCAAATACTCATTTGAAATAGATAAGTAGTTGACCTTACCATATGTGATTGGGTTTTCATTAAGATCGCTTATGATATAATCATAGATGTCGTCCTGAGTAATGTCAGTATTGTCATGAATGTATACATTGGGCGAAGATCCTGGAGTTGCAATTAATGAAAGCAAAAAAATTTTCCGTGGAATAAAATCCAATTTTAAACGGCAAGAGATTTCTTTTGCTAACATAAAAGCTTGCAAAACACAAGAATCAATTTTTAAAAAGTTCATATAAAACCTCCTAAAATTAAGTCAAAGTTTGCATCTTGGCGTATGATATACATAATATATATGCATTTATGCGATTTGTCAATAAAATACGATAAATATATACTTTTTTGTTGTTATAAATATAGTAAAATGATATAATTCAGGCAAAGGAGTGAGTAAAAATGAAACATGAAAAATCTTGTGGATGTATTATAATCGAAGATAAAAAAGTATTATTAATAAAACAAACAAATGGAATCTGGGGATTTCCAAAAGGACATGTAGAAGAAAATGAAACAGAGCTACAAACAGCAGAAAGAGAAGTAAAAGAAGAAACAAATATTGATGTAAAAATAGATGAAACAAAAAGATATACAATGAATTATATAACAGATAGAGGAGCAAGCAAGGAAGTAGTGTTATTTTTAGCCAAAAAAATTGGAGGAAATTTATCAAGACAAGAAAGTGAAATTTCACAAATAGAATGGTTATGTTTTGATGATGCTATAAGTAGATTGAGCTATAAAAACACAAAAGATTTATTTAAAAAAGTTGTAAGCCAATTATAAAGAATGAAAACTCAAGTGAATATGTCCTTGAGTTTTATTTTTTGTCTTATTGATGGAAAAAGCGAAAAATGTTGAGAAACTTTTTGTGTCAATTAGAACCGTCCCCATTGACACAAAAAAGCATTAACACTGACATAATTCAAAACCACTAGCATATATATTAATAAATAATATACAAAGGAGGATAAGCTATGTGGCATACTTTAGATTTGACGGAGGTTGTTAGAAAGCTGAGGTCAAATATTAATTATGGAATTACGAATGAAGAGGCAAAGATAAGGCTGGAAAAATATGGAAAAAATAAAATTGAAGGAAAGAAAAAGGAAAGTTTTTTTATAAAATTTATTAAACAATTTAATGACATAATGATAATAATACTAATAATTTCAGCACTAGTTTCAGCTATTGTTACTAAAATTGAAGGAGCTGGTGATTATTTAGATTCAATAATTATAATTAGTATAGTTGGATTAAATGCGTTAATGGGGGCTCTTCAAGAGTCTAAAGCTGAAAAATCTATTGAAGCACTAAAACAAATGTCTACACCAGTTGTAAAAGTAAAAAGAGAAGGCAGTATTTTAAGTATACCAAGTGAAGAAGTGGTTATAGGTGATGTAGTTTTATTAGAAGCGGGAAATTATGTACCAGCAGATTGCAGAATTATAAAGTCATATAATTTAAAAATAGAAGAGTCAAGTTTAACAGGCGAAAATGTTCCTATTTTAAAAGATGAAAATGTAAAATTAAAACAAGATTGCAATATAGGTGATATGCTAAATATGGCATTTGGAACTACAATAATAACAAATGGAAATGCTGAAGCAATAGTAACAGAAACTGGAATGGAAACCAAAGTTGGAAAAATTGCAAAAATGATTATTAGTGATGAATCTCCAGAAACTCCAATACAAAAAAAGTTGGGCCAAGTTGGAAAAACATTAGGAATTGGTTGTTTAATAATATGTGCAATTATATTTATTATAGGAATATTAAAAAAGATTCCTGCATTAGAAATGTTTATGACATCCGTAGGTCTTGCAGTAGCTGCTATACCAGAAGGACTACCTGCAATTGTAACTATAGTTTTGTCAATTGGTGTAACAAAACTTGCAAAACACAATAGTATTATACGAAAACTTCCAGCTGTAGAAACACTTGGAAGCAGTAGTGTAATATGTACTGATAAAACAGGAACTTTAACAAAAAATGAAATGAATGTTGTTACATATGAAGATTCAAATGGAAAGGCAATTGATTATATATTAGAGCTTGGAACAATGTGTACAGATGTGCAAGTACAAAATAATGGAAAAGTACTTGGAGATCCTACAGAAGTTGCTATTGTTGAAAAAGCAATTAGTATAAATAAAAATCGAAATGAATTATATGCAAAATACCCAAAGGTAAATGAAATTCCATTTGATTCTAATCGAAAATTGATGACTACAATTCATAATATAAATGGAAAATATAGAGCAATAACAAAAGGTGCTCCAGATGTATTGCTAGACAGATGTACAAGGTTTTATAATAATGGAAATATATTTGACTTAAGTTTTTCAAAAAGAAATAGTTTGAAAAAAAGAAATGAAGATTTAGCTAATAGAGCATTAAGAATAATTGCTGTAGCATATATTGATTTAGATATATTACCTAAAAATTTAGATGATAATTTTATTGAAAATAATTTAATATTTGTTGGATTTATAGGAATGATAGATCCACCAAGAGAAGGTGTTAAAGAATCTATAAAAAGGTGTAAAGAAGCGGGAATAAAAATTGCAATGATTACAGGTGATCATGTAGCAACTGCAAAAGCAATAGCAGAAGATTTGGGAATACTGAGAAAAAATGAAATTTGTATAACAGGAAAAGAGCTAGATAAAATTTCACAAAAAGATTTAGAAAAAAATATTATGAAATATTCAGTTTTTGCAAGAGTAACACCAGAGCATAAAGTACGAATAGTAAAAGCATTTAGATCAACAGGAGCAGTTGTTGCAATGACTGGAGATGGAGTAAATGATGCACCTGCACTAAAAAATGCAGATATAGGAATTTCAATGGGACTAAATGGTACAGATGTTGCTAAGAATGCATCTGATATGATATTAGCAGATGACAATTTTTCAACAATAGTTGAAGCAATAAAATATGGAAGAAATATTTTTGATAACATAAAAAAAGCAGTTCATTTTCTAATAGCAACTAATATAGGTGAAATTGCAACAATTTTATTTGGTCTATTATTAGGTTTAAAAAGTCCATTACTTGCAATTCAATTATTATGGATAAATTTGGTAACAGATTCATTCCCAGCAATTGCGTTAGGACTAGATCCTGCAGAAAAAAATATAATGAAAAAGAGACCGCGAAATGCTAAAAAATCATTATTTGCAGATGGTTTATGGACTCAAATAATTACAGAAGGTTTAATGCTTGGAATATTAACATTACTTGCTTTTTATATAGGATATAGTAAATTTAGTTTAGAAGTGGGAAGAACAATGGCATTTGTATCACTTGGAATGCTAGAGCTAGTACATGTATTTAATATAAGAAGTGAAGGCTCTATATTTAAAATAGATTTATTTTCAAATAAATATTTAATAGGGGCGTTTATATTAGGAGCAATATTACAAATATCAGTAGTAATAATTCCAAGTTGCAGTGCAATATTTGAGGTACAGAACTTAACCAAAGAGCAATGGATGTATACTGCAATAATTTCAATAATGCCAATATTTATAATGGAATTTCAAAAATGGTTTAATTCAATTATAAGTCCTAAAAAATATTGTATAACAGATGTAAAAACGAATTTTGAAAAAACAGGAAGAGAGTATAATTAAAAAAAGCGCACAACAATTAATAATTTGTTGTGCGCTTTTGAATACTGTAGTAGTACGATTTTACAGCAAACTGAGTTTTAAGCCTTTTTTTGTTATAGCTTTCACCTTAGCTTGTACTTTCATTCCTTCTTTGTAAGAGGAAATCGTATTGAATGGAATATCAAGAATTCCATTGAGAGATGGACAAATTTCACAGAATACTCCGTCGAAATTCTTTGTGGATTCACTTACTGTAACGAAAACCTTATCACCAACATGATAATCGATTGGTGAATATGCGTCTTTTCGTGAGGCATCCACTAGGATATTTTCTCCTTCTCTTCGTATTGAAAGGATTTTCACTAATGTTTTCATGCCTGGTTTTACTACTTGTGATAAGTTGTAAAATCTACAGCTTGACCAGTTGGTTACATGGACAAGGACAGATGCCGAATCACCAATTTTACAGAAGGCGCCCCAGAAACAAGTCGTTTCTACAGTAGCTTCATAAATATTGCCGACAATTAAATTTTCAGCAGCTTTGTTATTATTTATGAATCTTTCTGATTTTGGTACGAATGGCATTTTGGCTTGTTGTGTTTGAAAGTTTTGACCGCCCAATGATAAGAGAAAAACATTGTCAGATGTTTTTCCTAACACATAGGCATAAAAAAACTGATTTTTTAATTCTTGTCCACAAAGTGGAAGAATCGCCCGGCAGTCTTCAGCATCAATTTCGATTGTTGAATTATGATTGTTCAAACAATCGAAAGTTGAAAGCTTTACAGGGACATGTAATTCCATTGCACTGTTTAAAATCTGTTTTAATAACATATTTTTTCTTACTCCTTTTATATTGTATACAGTATTCAATTTTTTGAAATTCCCATATAAAAAATACAGAAATGCAAAATAATTGTATATAAATTATAACACAATTTACATAAATATGCAATGAAATGTTGTAATAAATAGTATAATCAGTGCATAAATATTTATGGGGTGTAGATATGATAATTTTAAGTAAAAAAAGAATAATTAAATTAATGTCATTAATAACTATATGCTTGATGGTGTGTGTTATACAAACTGCGAAAACAGATAATAAAACTGTTCAAACAGTAACTTTACCTGTAACAAATAAGGTAATTGTAATAGATGCTGGACACGGTGTTCCAGATGAAGGTGCAGAAAGTAGTAATGGAATAAGTGAAGCAAAAATAAATTTAAATATAGCATTAAAATTACAAACATTATTGGAACAAAGTGGAGCAACAGTAATATTAACAAGATCAGATGAAAACGCTATATATGATATTGATAGTAAAACATTAAAAGAAAAAAAGATGTCAGACTTGAAAAATAGAGTAAAAATAGGAAATGAAAGTTCAGCTGATTTATTTGTGTCTATTCATTTAAATAAAATTCCACAGCAACAGTACTTTGGCTGGCAAACATTTTATAAATCTAGTGATGAAAACAGCACAAAACTTGCAAAATGCATTCAATCAAGTTTAAATGAATCAATTCAAAAAGAAAATAATAGAGCAGCAATGAAGTTAGATACTGTATATATAATGAAAAAAGTAGAAATTCCTATATCAATAGTTGAATGCGGATTTTTATCAAATCCAGAAGAAGAAAAAAAATTATTAAATGATGAGTATCAAAATAAACTAGCATGGGGAATATACACGGGAATAATTGATTACTTTAATAACTAGTAAGAGAAATGGAGAAAAAACGAGAAAAATGAAGAAAAAAAGAGCAAAAAAGGTAAAAAAATGTAAATTTATCTGTTTTTTTCTTAATAATTTGATGTTTTTTTACTAAAAAGGTATAGTTTGATTTGAAATTGTTAAAAATATATGGTATAATATTAGACAGTCGCATTGAAAAAAAGGGAGTGTGAAAACTTATTTTAAGCAATAGATTAAAAAACTATACAAACGATAAAAGAAAATTAACTGCAATAATATCTATCGCTATAATGATAATATTAGCAATAATTTTAATAAAATGTAATTTTAAAATTGCCTACAAAGTTACAGTTGATGGAACAAAAGTAGGATATGTAACAGACAAAAATGATTTCACTTGTATGATAAGTAACAAAGTACTAAATCAAGACAATAAAAATATAGAGCTAGTAGTATTGAATGAAATTCCGAAATATTCAATAGCTATAGTAAACAAAAACAAAAAAACAGATGAAGAATCAATAATTAGTATTTTAAAACTAAAAGCTGAAACAACATATAAAATGTATGCAATTACATTAAATGGTGAAGATAAAGCCTATGTTGATACTTTGGATGAAGCAAAAGAAAAAATGAAAGAGCTAGCAGAAAAGTATAAAGAAAACTCTGAATTTGCAGTAAGAGAAGTATATACTGATAATGTGTTAGAATATAAAAATATGAAATATGCGACAACTACCAAATTAGTAAAAAATTTAGATGCTGAAATTGAGGCAAAAAAAGAAGCTGAAAAAGCAGAAAAAGAAGCTAAAACATCAACATCAAGCAATGTGCAAGTTGCTTCTACAGGAAGTAATGTAAATGGTGTAAACTTTACAGTAGCTCCTGTATCAGGTAGAATTTCTTCAAGATATGGTGCAAATGAAAGCATAAGAAATCATACACATAAGGGGCTAGATATTGCAGCAAGTAATGGTACTCCAATAGTAGCAGCTGCTGATGGTGTGGTAACATATGCTCAATATAATAGTGGAGGCTATGGAAACTTAGTTAAAATTTCACATGGTAATGGCGTTGAAACATATTATGGACATTGTAGTAAATTATATGTAAAAGTAGGACAGACAGTTAAGGCAGGAGATACAATTGCCGCTGTAGGGTCAACAGGAAATTCAACAGGAAACCACTTACATTTTGAAATTAGATTAAATGATAAACAAGTAAATCCACAAAAATATTTGTATAAATAATTTAATTTGATTTTACAAAATGCAAAAATAAAAAAGAGATTTGAATTGTATTAAAATTCTAATCTCTTTTTTATTGTATTAAGCTTAATAGTATTTAAATAACTTCTTATATATTTGGCAATAAAATAATATATTATTCTGTTAATTTTCTAATGGCTTTTATAAAAATTTCTATGCTTTTTAATAAATCATTTATATCTAAAAATTCATCAGCTTGATGGCACATATCTAATTTACCTGGCATATTGCAACCAAAAGAAACAACATTTTTAAATGCTCTAGCATATGTTGCACCAGGACATGTAATTGGCTCTTCTTTAGATCCAGTTACTTCATTAAATACATCACATAAAGTTGTAACTAAAGGATCTGTTTTTGAAACAAATAGTGCAGATTTTTCATCATCAAATTTTATTGAAATATCTGGAAAATCTAAGATTGAGTCAGAAATTTTTTGTTTTATTAATGCAATATAAATTGTAACTGGAATTCTAATATTTAATCCTATTGTAATTGAATTATTTTTAAAACTTACATTTCCAACATTTAATGTCAAATCACCAGATTCATCAGTACATCCTATATTTAATAAATTACCATTTAAATCAGTATTAATTTTTGTTTTAAATAATTGAAGAATTTGTAAAGGTTCATTATGATTTTCAAATAAATCATTTAAAATTATTAAAAGGCGAGATAATGCATTAACTCCCAAATCTGGATAAGCAGCATGTGCAGCAACACCATGTGCAGATAGTTTAATTTGATTATCTGCTATTTGAGTTACATCGATATGAAAATTATATTCTGTAATTGAATTTTGTAATTCAGTTTGAATGTCATCTAAACTTAAATTATTAAATTCAAGTACTGCTTCAGCATATTTTGGAACTATATTTATAGCATTATCACATTTTAAATCTATAATTTTTATATTACCATTCGGAATATAACTTGATTCAATAAAAGCATTTAAAAATCCTTTTTCTGCATATATACAAGGAAAATCAGCATCAGGACTAAATCCAAAAGTTGGAAGCTCTTCATGTTGTTTGTAATATTCAATACATTTCCAAGAAACTTCTTCATTTAATCCTAAAATTAAACGAACTCTTTTATTTACATTCATTGTATCCATTACATATTTCATGGCATACAATGAAGCAATAACAGGTCCTTTATCATCAATAGCACCTCTACCATATAATTTGTTATCCTCAATAACTGGTTCAAAAGGATCACATTTTGTCCAGCCATCTCCAGCAGGAACAACATCCAAATGGCCAATTATACCAAGCAATTCTTTACCTTCACCAAACTCAATATATCCACAATAACCATCAACATTTTTTGTCTTAAAACCAAGGCTATCAGCTAAATTTAATATATAATTCAAAGCATCAGAACAATTTCTACCAAAAGGCATACCATTTTCAGCAGAACTTTCATCTGAAATACTAGGAATTTTTATCAATTCACAAATATTATTCAAAATATTATCTTTATTATCATCAATAAATTTCTTTATCATAAGTACAAACCTCCTTCAAAAAAATTATATTCAAAAACATAGCTTAAATCAAGACCATATGCTATAATTTTTTCAAGAGAATTCAAAAACTGGGACGGTCCTGCCAAAGCAAGCATGGGAGTAAGAAAAGAGCGGGGACGGTCCTGAAAAAATAAAGGTCGTTCTTGGAAAGAAGAGAGAAAAATTGAGTTAATTATTGAAAGGAGGATAGGGAAGATTCAAAATATAAAAAATGAAAGGAGAGAATGTACATGATTAATATCGAAAAAGTAGATTGTATTGAAGATGCAAAAATTTGTGATGAATTACTTACGAATTTGATTCAAAGTGAGCGTGAATTTAATAATAATATTAAATCAGATTATGTTGTTAAAGATTTCTTTGAGAAAATATATAATAATGATAATAATGTAATTTTCTGTGCAAAGATTGATAAAGAAATAGTAGGATATATTTATTGCAGACTTGACTATGATTGTAATGGCCCAATGTTGCATCAGGAGGCATTAATTGATGGATTATATGTAAAAGGTGAATACAGAAGAAGAGGTATAGCAAGTAATTTAATAGCGCATGCTAAAAAATGGGTAGAAGATAAAAAAATTAAAAATTTATATATAAATGTATTAGAACAGAATAGAGATGCGATGAATTTATATTATAAAAATGGATTTGAAAATTTTGAGAGAAAACTAAAATTGGGAGAAAAGTCTGCAAACACATAGATAATGCAAAAAGCACACTTGAAGTTCAAGTGTGCTTTAGGTAATTTTGAAGATTATAGTTCAGCAAAATGTTCAGCTATATCGAACCAACCATCATCTTCTTCATCAGTATCATCAGAATATTGCTCAACAATGCTTCCATAATCTGAAACATAGTCAAGGTTGATTTCACCTGCAATATCAACAAAAATTTGGGCGTTGCGAGGCATATCTGATTCACTTCTTGCAGAGCGTATTAAAGCATTAATGCTTTCATCAATAGGGTCAAGATCCCATTGCTCTTCAACCCGATTTTCTTTCACACGAAGAAGTTGATCTTGTGTGATTACATAGCCTGAGAAGTTTGGATACTCGTATGGGTCATATAACTCATACTTATAATTGTAATTTTTCATATAAACCCTCCTTGAGGTCAAATAAATTTGTAACGAATGAATTATAATTGTAACATTATGTAAAATAAAAATCAAGAGATTAATCGAAAAAATTATAATATTATAAAAAAAATTCCATCCTATATTAAAATTTAAGTTTAATATAGAATGGATTTTTTTATTATTCTCTAGGTAAATCTAATTTTATATGAACATCTTCTAATTGAGCTCTAGTTACATTTCCAGGAGCACCCATTAATAAATCTTGGGCCTTACTATTCATAGGAAATGCAATAACATCACGAATTGTTTCTGATTCTGTTAAAAGCATTATCATTCTGTCAACACCAGGTGCTATTCCAGCATGAGGTGGAGCACCAAATTGGAATGCATTGTATAATGCTGAGAATTTTTCTTCAATAACATCTTTTCCATATCCAACAATTTCAAAAGCTTTTTCCATTATTTCTGGATCGTGGTTACGAACCGCACCTGAAGATAATTCTATACCATTACATACTATATCATATTGGTCAGCAGTTATATCTAATGGATTCATTGTATTTAAAGCTTCTAATCCACCTTTTGGCATTGAGAATGGGTTATGACAAAATGCTAAATCTCCATTATCATCTAATTCATACATAGGGAAGTCTACTATCCAACAGAATTGGAATAAACTATCATCTATTAAATCTAATCTTTTTCCTAATTCATTTCTAATTTGACAAGCAAAGTTATTTGCATTTGTTTCATTATCAGCTATAAAGAATATTGTATCTTCAACTTCTAATCCAGCTAAATCTTTTAATTCAGATTTCATATCGTCTGGAATAAATTTATCAATAGGTCCTTTGTATGACATATCTTCTTGAACTTCTAAGTATCCAAGTCCACCCATACCAATACTTTGAGCATATGCTAACATTTTTTCATGGAATCCCTTTGATTGATGTCCTTTTATTTTTATAGCACGAACTGTTCTGTCATGGAATGGTTTAAATGTACATCTTTGGAAGAAATCTGTAACATCAATTATAATTAATGGATTTCTTAAATCTGGTTTATCACATCCATATTTAACCATTGCTTCTTTGTAAGGAATTCTAGGGAATGGGTATTCTGCTACTTTTTTATCAGAAAATTTTGTAAATGTGTTGTAAACAACCGGTTCCATTACACTAAATACATCTTCTTGTGTAGCATATGCCATTTCCATATCTAATTGATAAAATTCACCAGGAGCACGATCAGCTCTTGCGTCTTCATCTCTAAAACATGGTGCTATTTGGAAATATTTATCAATACCAGATACCATTAATAATTGTTTAAATTGTTGAGGCGCTTGTGGTAATGCATAAAATTTTCCAGGATGAACTCTACTTGGTACTAAATAATCTCTTGCACCTTCTGGAGATGAACTTGTTAATATTGGTGTTTGAACCTCCAAAAATCCTTGTTCAATCATTTGAGAGCGTAGGTATTGTAAAACTTGAGCTCTTAATTTTAAGTTATCTTGTAATTTTTTTCCTCTTAAATCTAAAAATCTATATTGAAGACGTAAATCTTCTCTAACATCTTGATTTACATTTACTTCAAAAGGTAAATTCTTTGTTCTTTTTCCTAAAATTTTTATATCTTTTATAACAACTTCAACTTCACCTGTTGGAATTTTAGGGTTGTAAGTTTCTTCATCTCTTTTTCTTACTGTTCCTGAAATTGTTACTGTTGATTCAATTGGAATATGTGATGCGAAATCTACCATTTCAGTTTCTCCAGATGTTACAACTTGTGTAATACCATACATATCACGAATGTCTAAAAAAACTAATCCTCCTAAATCACGTATTGTTTCAACAAATCCTGCAACTTTAACTTCTTTTCCAACATCAGATATACGAAGTTCGCCACAGTTATGAGTTCTGTATTCATTCATTTTAAAATCTCCTTTCAAATTATGGGAAAATGGGACGGTTCTCTTTTCCCATTTGTGGGAAAAAGGGACAGTCTTCCTTTCTAGTACCAAATTAAATACCTATTTTGGTGACTAACAAAATAATTTTTTATTTTTAATAAATGTGAGACGTTTTTTCTTTAATAACTTATAAAAAACAAAAAACGCCCACTGCATAATGCAGGGACGAATAATTCCTTCGTGGTGCCACCCGGCTTTAAAAAACTATTTTGTAGTTTTTCCTTAATTAAAATATTGCTCCAATGTGTTTTTCAATCAGGTTTTCTAATAAAGGTTTTCAGCGTAACACCTTTAATCTCTTTTAGCTCTTTTGATTGCTCGTCATTTTCATTGCAATTATATACATAATATAGTTATTTTACATAGTATGGCAACTTTTGTCAATACTTATGCGAAAGTTTTTTTTAATACTTTTAAATAATTTTTTCATTTAGTACAAATAATTGACAATGTATGTAAAAATTTATTATAATCATTACTATAATTGTAATAAACTAAAGGAGTGATAGGCTGTTGGATAAAATTGACCTAGCATTAGAAATAATTAATTTAAAAATCGCTAAAGAGGTAAAAGAAAATACAGAGAAGAAATATTCTGAATTTGCAAAAAAAATAAAAGTACTTGAAGATGAAAAAAGAGCAATATATCAAAATAATGAAGCTATAATTAACAGAGTTATTGATGTATATGGTAAAGAAGTGAAAAATAATAAGAATAAATAGGAGGAATTTTTTTGGAGAATCAATTAAAAAATAATGGGAAAGTTTTATCAGAAGATGATGTGAGATTAACAAAAGATGAGTTTGAAGAATGTTTAGATAAATTAGAGCTTGTAACTTTTTTAGAAGCAGTACATACACCTAATCCAAAATCAATATATATTTTTGCACAACCAGGAGCTGGAAAAACAGGATTAAGAATGTTTGCTGAAACAGAATTTTATAATCAAAATGAATGTTCAAATCATGTGGCTATTGACCCAGATCAAGTTGCAATGTTTCATAAATATTATGATACAATTATAGAAAAATTTCCAAATGATTCATATAGATTATTGCAAGAATTTGTAAGACCTGCGTTAGATGGATATTTAAGACAAAAAGCAGTCTTTCATAAAGTACATTTATTTCAAGAGGGAACTTTTGCATCTCCTGGATATATTGAAATTATGGATTTTCAAAAGAATGGTGGAAGAGCTAAAATTGGAAAACGCGATTTAAATGGTAATAGAGCAGAAGTTAATGTTGAGGGAAATTATGATATTGAAATAAATATCTTAGCAGTACATAGATATGAAAGTTTATTATCTGCGTATGAGAGAGAATTTGAATTAGTTGAGCAAGATTTACCAGCCAGAGCTGTAACTGCAAAAAATCATGATTATTCATATGAAAAAATGCTTGAAAATATTGAAAAAGTTGAAAAAAGAAAAATTGCTAATAAAATGAGAGTATTTAAAAGAGGATATGTAAAAAGTAAACCAGAGCTTGTTTATAAAAGTGGGGATACAAAATATAGAAGTACCGCAGAGGCTGTTAGATGTGAACGTGAAAAAAATAAAATGGAATTAATGTCTAATTCAGAAGCATATTTGGATAGAATTGCAATATTGAGAAAGAAAATAAAAAGTAAGATATCTCGTGATGGTGACTTTCCTAATAGTGATGTTTTATTAGATAAAATAGATGCAATTGAAAAAGAGTTTATTAAAGATATTGAAAAGAGTAAAATTGAAGGAAGAGGTGAATAATATGATAGATATGCATATGCATACAACATATTCAGATGGTGCAGATAGTTTAATTGAAGTTTTAAAAAAGGCAGAAAGTTTGAAATTGGAATATATATCAATTACAGATCATGATACATGTGAGGGATATAAAGAACTTGCAAAATTGGATGTAAAAAAATATTTTTCAGGACAAATTATAAATGGTGTTGAAATTAAATGTGCTTATAAAAAAAGATTAATTGAAATTTTAGGTTATAAGGTAGATCCAAAAGTGATTAATAATTTTATGGAAGAATTTCATAAAACGAAATCAAAGGAAATATTGCAACAAAAATATTTTGATATATTACATGAAAGATGTAAGGATATGGGATTAGTTATGTCTAAAAAAGAAGATATAGAATTTAATCCTAAAACAGATTGGGCTAGTATTAAAATTTATAATGATATAAAGGCACATGAAGAAAATAAATTAAAAGTTCCAGACGATTTTTGGAGTGAATTTAATATATTTTCTAAAAAATATTGCGGAGATGTAAATTATCCATTATACATAGATAAAAGTGAAGATTATTTACAATTAGATGAGGCTATCAAATTAGTAAAAGATGCAGGTGGATTAGTATTTCTTCCACATATTTTTATATACAAATGGGCAGAAGATAAGAAAAAATTATTAGATGATATAGTTGCAGAATATGATATTGATGGAATTGAATGCATGCATAGTGAATTTTCACAAGATGATATTGATTACTTATTAGAATACACTCAAAAAAATAATTTCTATAGAAGTGGTGGAAGTGACTATCATGGAAAGAACAAAGTTGGAATAGAAATGGCTGTTGGAAAAGGCAATTTAAAAATAGAATCTTATTTAATACAGGATTGGGTTAATAAGTAGTTAGAATTGAATTATCTAATAAAGTGTGATAAAATATGCAAAAAATAATAAGGAGTGCAAAAAAATGTCAGACAAAATAGTTAGAGGATTAGCATACAATGGAAAAGTAAATGTAAAATGTATAGATACAACAGAACTTGTTGAAGAGGCAAGAAAAATACACGATTTAAGTCCAGTTGCAACTGCAACATTAGGAAGATTATTAACAATGGGATGTATAATGGGAAGTGGACTAAAAGAGGATAATGATACAATAACTCTTCAAATAAAAGCAGACGGACCACTTGGGTCACTAAATGCTGTTGTAAATAGTAATATGGAAATAAAAGGATATGTACAAAATCCAAATGTAGATTTACCATTGAAGGATAATGGAAAACTAGATGTAGGTACAGCTGTTGGAAAATATGGAATGTTATATATTATAAAAGATATTGGCTTAAAAGAGCCATATGTAGGATTAACACCATTAGTTTCAGGAGAAATTGCTGAAGATTTTGCTGAATATTTTGCAAAATCTGAACAAACTCCATCTGCAATAGCATTAGGGGTCCTTGTAAATAAGGATGGCGTAAAAAGTGCAGGAGGATACATGATTACACCAATGCCAGATGCAACAGATGAAGACATATCAAAATTAGAAGAAAACTTAAAAAATATAAAACCTATAAGTGCATTATTAGATGAACAAAAAGATTTGATCGAAATTGCTAGAATCGTAACAGGTGATAAAAATGTAAAATTATTAGAGGAGCAAAAAACACCAAAATATAAATGTGATTGTAGTAGAAATCGAATTGAAAAAGGATTAATTTCATTAGGAAAACAGGAGCTAGAAAATATAATAAATACAGATGGAAAAGCTGAAATAAAATGTAGTTTTTGCAAGAAGAAATATGATTTTAATAAAGAAGATTTAGAAAATTTAAAAGAAGAATGCAAAAAATAAAATAGTAAAAACACCGTTTAAATGCAACGGTGTTTTATTATATAAAAATTTAATTTTAGTAAATGTGCAAATTGATTTACTAATACATTTTTTTTTGATAGAATATAAAAAAATGCAGAACGGAGGCAATAACATGATTGAAAAAACTGTATTTTCAGATGATGAAATTGTTGCTCAAGTAAAAAGTAATTATAATATTATTACAAAAGATATTGAACATGAAGATAGAGGTAGTGCAAATATTTTTTATATAACTGATGATGAAAACGAAAAATATGTATTTAAAGAATTTGAATCAAGATGTAAAGAAGAAAAAATATTAAAAGAAGCACAAATAGTGGATTTTTTAAAATCAAAAAATATAAGTGTTCCAGAATATGTGAAAACAGTTGATAATAAGTATTATTTTAAATATAAAAATAGAATTGTTATTTTAATGAAATATATAACAGGATATACAAAAAATCCAAATACAGGTTCATATGAACAAGTAATTGAATGTGCTAACTTACATGGGAGGGTTTTAAAAGCACTTGAAAATTATGAAAAATTAGAACAATCTGATATTGAAAAATGGCATATGAAGAAACAAATTGAACCAGCACGTGCAAAGTATAATAAATTAATAAAAAAATTAGGTAATTCTGAAATCGATAAAAAGATAGAAAAAGATATAAAGTATAAATTAGAACTTTTAGATAAAATAGAACAGATAGACTTTGATGGAATGCAATATATGACTTTTAAAAATTGTAATGGTGATTTTAGTATAATGCAATTTATTTATGAAAATAAAAAAATAAAAGCTGTATTAGATTTTGAAAGAGCAAAATATATGCCTGTTGGATGGGAAATAATAAGATCATATACACACATAGATGAACAATGCAAAGATGGAAGTTTTAACATAAAAAATTATAATGACTATATGAAAACTGTTATGAAATATGTAAAACTAAATGAATATGATTTAAAATTTACACCATACATGTATCTATTAAGATTAGCAACAAGTCCATACGGATTTGAAGAATATATTAATAATCATGAACTAACAGATCTATTAAATTTTGGATTTTGGAGAACAAAAATGTGTCAAAGTATCTACAAAATTTGGGGAACAGACCCTAAATAAAAAGGGGACGGTCCTTGAAAAATATTAAAAATAAAAGATGTATAAATGGAGTGCAAATAATGGAAGAACAAGAAATAATAATAAAAAAGAACAATGAGTTTGAATTAAAAGATATTTTTGAATGTGGACAATGTTTTAGATGGAATAAAAATGATGATGATTCCTATACAGGAGTAATAAAAAACGGTGTATTAAATGTTAAAATAAATGGAGAAAATATTGTTTTCAAAGGAATTTTGAATGAGAATATAAAAGATATTGTAACAGATTATTTTGATTTAAATAGAGATTATTCAAGTATAAAAAAATCATTGGCTAAAATTGATATTTATATGAAAGAAAGTATTGAATATGGAAGTGGAATTAGAATTTTAAATCAAGATTTGTGGGAAACAATTATATCATTTATCATATCTGCTAATAATAATATACCAAGAATAAAAGGGATTATTGAAAGATTATCTAAAAGATATGGAACAAAAATTAATTGGCACAATGAAGAATATTATTTGTTTCCAACACCAAATCAATTAAAAAATGTAACTGTAGAAGAGTTTAGAAAACTAGGGTTAGGCTTTAGGGATATCAGATTATTTGAAACAACACATATGGTTTTGAACAATGAAATCGACTTATCAAAATTACATCTATTAGATACAACATCTGCAAGAGCAGAACTGTTAAATTTATCAGGAGTTGGACCAAAAGTAGCAGATTGTATTTTGTTATTTTCAACATTAAAAAGATTTGATATTTTTCCAATAGATGTATGGGTTAGAAGAGTTATGAATGATTTATACATAAAAAATCCAGACGAAAACAAAGTAAGCAAAAAATTAATAAATGATATAGCATTTGAAAAGTTTGGAAACTTAGCTGGAATAGCACAGCAATATTTATTTTATTGGAAAAGAGAAAATTAAATTTGTAAAATGTCAGTAAGTGTTGGTGTGGGTGTGAATGTGGGATGTGTCAGTGTGATGTCAATGGAGGTTGTCAAGAAGAACCGTCCCCATTGACAACCTCCCATTGCTTCCCACTGACATAGGAAAAAAATAAAAAATTGAAAGGAAATTGAGTATGGGATTACGATTAGTATATGGAAAATCTGGAACAGGAAAAAGTACATTTTTATTTAATGAAATAAAAGAAAAAATATCTGGTGATAAAAAAATTTATATAATAACTCCAGAGCAATTTTCTTTTACTGCAGAGCGTGAGTTAATAAATGCTGTTGGTACAGGAGCAGCCTTAAATGCTGAAGTTTTAACATTTAATCGTATGGCATATAGAGTAATGAATGAAGTTGGTGGAGCAACTAAAACAGCATTATCTCCATGTGGAAAGGCTATGCTTATTTATAATATTTTATTAAATGAAAAATCTAATTTAAATTTTTTAGGCAAGTCTGATGAAAATATAGAGCTAATATCAACTCAAATAACTGAGTTTAAAAAACATGGTGTCAGTTTAGAAAATTTGGATGAAATGATTGAAAGTTCAAAAGATAAATATTTAAAATCTAAAATGAATGATATGAAAATTGTGTTTAGCAAGTTTGAAGAAACTATACAAAATAAATATATTGATGAAAATGATGTATTAACAATACTTGCTAATCAATTACCTGAAACAAATATTTTTGAAAATACACTTATTTACATAGATGAGTTTGTTGGATTTACAAAGCAAGAGTATGATATAATTAAAATTTTATTAAATATGGCAAGCCAAGTAACAATTAATGTTTGTACAGATTCCCTAGAAGAAAGTAATTCTCCTGATACAGATATTTTTTATGCTAATAAACAAACTGTTCAAAAAATAAAAGATGTTGCTAAAGAAGCAAATGTAAAAATGGACAAACCTGTATTTATGGAAAAGATATGGAGATTTAAAAACGATGAATTAAAACATATTGAGAAAAATTTGTATTCTATACCATATAAAAAATATAAAAATGAAAATTTAAAAAATATACATTTGTTTTTAGCAAATAACCAATATTCTGAAATAGAAAATATTGCAATAAAAATTGTTAAATTAGTCAAAAATGAAGGATATAGATATCGTGACATTTCTATAATTACTAAAAATTTGGATACATATTCAAATTTATGTAAGGTTATATTTAACAAATATCAAATTCCAGTTTTTATAGATGAAAAGAAAGATTTAAGTCAAAATATAATAGTAAAATATTTGTTATCTATTCTAGAAATATTTGCAAAAAATTGGTCATATGAATCAGTTTTTAATTATATAAAGACTGGATTTTTAGATATTGAACCAGAAGAAATATATGCATTAGAAAATTATTGTTTAAAATGGGGAATAAAATATAGTAAATGGTATAAAGGTGAGTGGAATTTTCATGATGAAGATGATATAAATAGAGCACAAATAGAAAGATTTAGAGAAATAAGAAAAATAATTGTAAATCCATTAATTAAGTTTAAAGAAAATTTATTAGGAACGAATTCTGCAAAAGAAATAACAAAAAGATTGTATGAGTTTTTAATCGAGAATGAAATTGATAGAAAGTTAGAAGAAAAAAGAGAAGAGCTTTTAAATTTAAATAAGGTGGAAATCGCAACAGAATATGAAACAAGCTGGAAAATAATAATGCAAGTGTTAGATGAAATTGTATTGGTATTTGGTGATGAAAAAATTACTTTTGAAAGATATATGCAGATTTTAAAAACAGGTCTTGGAAATAGTAATTTAGGTAAAATACCAGGAACACAGGATCAAGTAATATTAGGAGATATAGATAGATCAAGAAGTCATAAAATTAGAACTGTTTTTATAATTGGTTTAAATGATGGAATGTTTCCAAGTGTTAATAAAAATGAGGGATATTTTAATGATAATGATAGAGCTATTTTGAAAGAAAATGGAATTGAACTTGCTAAAGGAACGATTGAAAGATTATATGAAGATAATTTTAATATATACAAAGCATTTACTGCTGCAAGTGAAAGTATATATTTATCATATTCGTCATCAGGAGCTGATGGAAAAACCTTAAGAGCGTCAATGCTAGTATCTAAAATTAAAAAGTTATTCCCTACAATTAAAGAAGATAGCGATATAATAAAAAAAGAGTCTGAAATTTTAATTGAAAATAACACATTTGAGGAACTTTTAAATCAATTAAGAGATTATAAAGATGAAGATAAAGATTTAGATGATAAATGGATTACAGCATATAATTATTATATGAGTAATGAAAATTGGAAATATAAATTAGTTAATAGTTTAAAGGCAATTAGTTATACAAATATGCCAGAGCGAATAAATAAAGAAAATATAGAAAAATTATATGGAAAAACATTAAAAACGAGTGTATCAAGATTGGAACAATATAAATCATGTCCATTTTCTTATTATTTAAAATATGGATTAAACATATCTGAAAAGGATAGCTTTAAAGTTGATTCGTTAGATACTGGTTCTTTTATGCATGATACAATAGATACTTTTTTTAATATTGTAAGGGAACGAAACATTAAAATAAAATTTTTAACTGAAGAAGAAACAAATGATATTATTGAAGAAATTATAAATGAAAAATTAGGATTAAATAAGAATTTTATTTTTTCAAGTGCTCCGAAGTATAAGGTTTTAGCAGCTAGATTAAAAAGAGTTGTAAAAAAATCTATGAAATATATATTAGAAAGTTTAAAATATAGTGATTTTGAAGTACTTGGTAATGAAGTAGAGTTTAAAGAAGGAAAAGAATATAGTCCAATAATTATAGATTTGGAAAATGGTAAAAAAGTTGAAATTACAGGAAAGATAGACAGAATAGATATTGCAAAAACTGCGGAAGATAAATACATAAGAATTATAGATTATAAATCATCTGTAAAAAATATAGAGCTAAATTCTGTTTATGCAGGATTACAGTTACAATTATTAACATATTTGGATGCTGCCTGCAAAGAAGAAGATGTGCTTCCTGCTGGTGTACTATATTTTAATTTAATTGATCCAATTATAAAATCATCTAAAAATATGTCTGAAGAAGATATTGAAAATGAAATAAGAAAAAAATTCAAAATGCAGGGATTAATATTAGCAGATATAAATATTGTAAAAATGATGGACAATAAATTAGAAAAGGGAGCTTCAACAATAGTGCCAGCATATATTGGAAAAGATGGAGACTTAAGTCAAACAAAAACAAGTGGTGTATCGCGAAAACAATTTGAATATTTACAAAAATATATGAATAAAATAATAAAACAAATTTCAGAGGAAATAATGTCTGGGAATATAGACATACACCCATATTATAAAAAGAAAAAAACACCGTGTGATTATTGTAAATATAAAGCAATTTGTGGTTTTGATACTGCTAATAGCAATAATCAATATAATTATATAAATGAAGCTGAAAAAAATGCTGTTTTAGAGATGATAAAAGAACAGGTAGAAGATTAAGTTTTTTAGAAGAAAGGTTGATTTTATGAAAGATTTATCAAATGAAAATATTATCCATGTTAAAAATAATAATATACAATATCTACAATTTAAAAGATTATTACAATATCAAAATAAGTTAAAACATTGCTATACATTAAAACCATTAGATTTTAAAAATAGCACTAAGGATAGTGATGATTACAAAAAAATATGTAGGGAGATTAATATAAATAATGAGAATATAGTACATCCAAAACAGACACATACTAAAATTGTAAGAATTGTAAATGAAGATGATGAGAGCTCTAATTTTGATGAGGTTGATGGATTAATAACAGATAAAAAAAATAAAGCTCTATCTTTATATTTTGCTGATTGTACAGCATTGTTTTTGTATGATCCTATAAAAAATGTAATAGGTGATATTCATTCTGGATGGAGGGGGACTGTGCAAAAAATTGGTATGGTTGCAGTTCAAAAAATGCAGGAAGAATATAATTGTAATCCTGAAGATATAATTTGTTGTATAGGTCCAACAATAAGACAATGTCACTTTCAAGTTGAGGAAGATGTAAAAGATTTGTTTATGCAAGCTTTTAATGATGAATCAATTATAAAAGTGGGAGAAGTTGTAGATGGAAAACAAAAATATTATATAGATGCAGTTAAAGCAAATATAAACATGATGAAGAGCTGTGGTTTGAAAGAAGAAAATATAATAGATTCAGGTATATGTACAGTTTGCAATAGTGATATATTGCATTCATACAGAACTGAAAAGCAAAATGCTGGTAGAAATGCAGCAATTATGTGTTTAATCTAATTGCAATTTATTATAAAATTTGATATATATAATGATATGTGGTAATAAAAGTGTAAAATGAAAGCAAGGAAATGATATAATGTATAGTAATTGGGAAGATTTAGAAAAATCAATAATTAATTGCAAAAAATGTAAGTTATGTACAAATAGAAATAATATAGTTTTTGGTCAAGGTAATAAAAATGCTGATATAATGTTAATTGGAGAAGGTCCTGGGGCAGACGAGGATAGACTTGGTCAACCATTTGTTGGAAAGGCTGGTAAATTGATGAATTCAGCTTTTGAAGGACTTGAAATTAAAAGAGATGAATTATATATTGCAAATATTGTAAAATGTAGACCTCCTGCAAATAGAGTACCAGAAGCGGATGAGGCAGAGGCTTGTCTTGATTATTTGCGTAATCAAGTGATTCTTGTAAAACCTAAAATAATTGTATTATTAGGAAGTACAGCATTAAAAAATATTTTGGGAAAAGAGTATTCAATTACTGCAAGTAGGGGAAGATGGATTGAAAAAAAGGGAATTTATTATATGCCAACTTGGCATCCAGCAGCTTTATTAAGAGATGAAAATAAAAAGATTGAGTTTTGGTGTGATTTAAAATTGGTAATTGAAAGATATTCAGAAATTAAAAAATAATAAAATTAAGCGATATATTAAGTCAATATGTGAGTACATATGAACTTTAATCGTATAAAAAAAGTAAAAAAAAGGAAAAAAAAGGAAAAAATATTGATTTAGACAAATAATTATGTTAATATATAAGTAGTCCGATGATATCATCGGTTTATATATATGACATCAAGTTGTGCAACTTAGATGGCGACATGCCAAAACACACGTCTGCTTACAGATGGGTTACCTTAATAAAGGTGGCTGTGGTGAATTGGCGAAAGCTCAGCATTTTGCTGGGCTTTTTTTGTATCATAAAACAGGAATTTTACTAATAAGTAATACTTTGTGAAGAAAGTGTGAATTTTACAATTTAAATAGGTTTAATGTTGACATTGAATTTATTCAATAGTAAAATCAATTAAAATATTGTGAATATAATATTTTGAAAAAAATTGGAAATAATAATTATAAATGTAAAATACATATTTACAAATATAATTTTAATATATATCAATTTTAAATAAATTTTTTTATTGGAGAGAAAATGAGTAGAAGAGATAATAATGGACCAGATGGAAAAGGTCGGAAAACATTCGAAGGTACAAGATACTAAGAATAGCAAATTGGAAAAGAAAAACATAAATAAAAAAGGTAATAAAAAAGACAAAAATGACAGTAAATCCAAAAATAATTTTAATGAATTTGGAATGGCTGGAAAATATCAAAATCAGGAAAAAGAAAAGAAACCTAAAAAAGCATTAAAAATAGTTCTTTCAATATTATTAATTTTATTTTTGATAATGGGAACTGTCTTCGGAACATATTTATATAAAGCAGGAGGTAGTTTTTCAGGCGCTGTTATGAACCTTATGAAAGATACCATTGCTGATAAGGATCCAATATTTGTATTAATAATGGGAGTTAGTGAAGATATATCTGCAGAATTGACAGATACAATAATGTTAGCAGGATTTAATCCAGAAACAAATCAAGCTTTTTTATTATCAATACCAAGAGATACATTTGTAGGTTCGAATGAAGCTACAGCTGGTGGATTTGATAAGATAAATGCATTATACCAAAAAAGTCCACAAAAAACGGTCGAGGCAGTTGAAAATTTAACTGGTATAAATATAGATTATTACATTACTGTAAAAACAAGTGCTTTAATAGAAATTGTTGATGCTATTGGAGGTGTTGACTTCGATGTTCCTATAAATATGGATTATGATGATGACACACAAGATTTACACATTCATTTAAAAGCAGGTCAACAAAAAATAAATGGTGAAAAAGCAGAGCAATTAGTTAGATTTAGACACAATAATAATGGAACAACATATAGTGCAGAATATGGGGATAATGATGAAGGAAGAATGAAAACCCAAAGAGAATTTCTAAAAGCAATAGCTACACAGGTTGTTCAATGGAATAACATAGATAAAGTAAAAGAAATTACAAATGCTATTTTTGAAAATTTAAAAACAGATATTACCTTATCAAAAATATTAGGATATGTACCATATGCTACAAGTTTTGATGTAAATAATTTAGAAATGGACCAATTACCAGGAACACCTGAAAAAATAAATGAATTATGGTTTTATAAAGCTGATACATTAGAAACAAGCGAATTAATCAATGGATATATACAGAAATTAGGACTTGATGACAAAGAAAAAGCAAAATATATAAAGAAAGATGTAAAAACTACAAAAACAACTAAGAATAAAAATACAACAACAAAAAATGAAATAACAAACAAAAAAAATACAGTTGTAAATCAAACTAAAAATACTACTGAAAACAATGTAAAAAATACAGTAAAAGAGAAGAATGAAACGAAAAAACAAATTGAAAAAAATAACGATGATGATGAGAAAAAAGAAAATACAATAAAAAAAGAAAACAATATTCAAAATAAAACAGAAAATAAAACAGAAAATGAAACAAGCAATAACAATAATAAAACTAATGAGAATACAACAAAAGATAATAATGAAACTAAAAGTGACAATAATACAGATACAGTAAAAGAGCAAAAGATAGAAGAAAAAAATAAAAATTCACATTAAGTGAATTTTTATTTTTTTTGATTATTTTACAACAATATTAAAAATTTTATTTTTTACATAAATTTCTTTTACTATTGTTTTTCCTTCTGTTAAAGATTTTACTGTATCATTATTATGAACAATTTCTTTTACTGTTGATTCTTCAGAATCTTTTTGAATTTTAAGTGTTGTTTTTAATTTTCCATTTAATTGAATTGGTAATTCAATTTCATCATCAACAGTTTTTGATTCATCATATGTAGGCCACTTTGAATATGCAATTGATTCTGTGTGTCCTAGGAAGGTATTCCAAATTTCCTCAGTAATAAATGGGGCAATAGGGTTTAATAATTGAATAAATCCTTTTGCATATTCTTTTGGTAAATCATTTTCTTTATATACAGTATTAACAAATATCATTAATTGGCTAATGGCAGTATTGAAAGATAATTTATCATAATCTTCAGTAACTTTTTTTACTGTTGTATTATAAACTTTTTCCAAGTTAGGATTTATTGAATCAGTAAGATTTTTTTCTTCAAACATTCTATATACACGCTCAATAAATCTTCTTGCACCTTCAACACCATTTTCGTTCCAAGGCTTATTAGCTTCAAGTGGTCCCATAAACATTTCGTATAATCTTAATGTATCTGCACCATATTGATCAACAATATCATTTGGATTAACTGCAAATTCAGGATATCTTTTACCCATTTTAATACCATTTGCACCTAATATCATTCCTTGATGAACTAACTTTTTGAATGGTTCAGCAACTGGTACTATATTTTTATCATGTAGATAATTGTTCCATACTCTTGAATAAATTAAATGTCCAACTGCATGTTCTGGTCCACCAATGTATAAGTCTACTGGTAGCCAATGTTTTAATAATTCAGGGTCTGCAATTTGTTTATCATTATGTGGGTCAATATATCTTAAGAAATACCAGCTTGAACCTGCACTTCCTGGCATAGTACTTGTTTCTCTTTTTCCTTTTTTACCATTTACAGTTACATTTACCCAATCAGTAGCTTTTTCAAGAGGACTATCTCCATTTTTACTTGGAGCATAATCTTGTAATTTAGGTAATACAAGTGGTAATTCTGAGTCATCTAAAGCAGTACTTGTTCCATCTTCAAAATTAACAATTGGAATAGGTTCACCCCAATAACGTTGTCTAGCAAAAATCCAATCACGAATTTTATAATTAACTTGTTTATGACCTACATTATTTTCTTCTAACCAATTTAACATTTTTGAAATAGCATCTTCTTTATTAAGACCATTTAAAAATTCAGAATTGATATGTAATCCATCACCTGTGAAGGCCTCTTTAGAAATATCTCCACCTTCTAATACAGGAATTATATCTATATTGAATTTTATTGCAAATTCATAATCTCTTGTATCATGAGCTGGAACAGCCATAATTGCACCAGTTCCGTATGATGCTAAAACATAGTCAGAGATCCAAATTGGAATTTCTTTTCCATTTACAGGATTTATAGCATATGCACCTGTAAATACACCTGTTTTTTCTTTATTTAATTCTGTTCTTTCTAAATCTGATTTTGTGCTACAAATTTTTATATATTCGTTAACTGCGCTCTTTTGATCTGGTGTTGTTATTTGTTTTACTAAATCACTTTCTGGAGCAAGAACACAATATGTCGCACCAAAAAGAGTATCACATCTTGTTGTAAAAACAGTAAATGATAAACCATCATGACCTGCAACTTTAAAGTTTACATGTGCACCAACAGATTTTCCAATCCAATTTCTTTGAATTTCTTTTGTTGATTCAGGCCAATCAAGGTTTTCAAGATTTTCAAGTAATTTTTCTGCAAATTTTGGAGTCTCAATAATCCATTGTTTCATATTTTTACGAACAACAGGGAATCCACCTCTTTCACTTTTCCCATCAATTACCTCGTCATTAGCTAAAACAGTACCTAAACCTTCACACCAGTTAACTGGCATATCAACTAATTTTGCATAACCATCTAAATATAATTGTTTAAAAATCCATTGAGTCCATTTATAAAAATTAGGATCTGTTGTAGATAGCTCTTTACTCCAGTCATAAGAAAGACCTAAATTTTCCAATTGATTTTTAAATGTAGCTATATTTTTTTCTGTAAAACCATCTGGATGATTTCCTGTAGTAATAGCATATTGTTCTGCAGGTAAACCAAATGCATCCCATCCCATAGGGTGTAGAACATTATATCCTTGCATTCTTTTAAATCTAGCAATTATATCTGTAGCAGTATAACCTTCAACATGACCAGCATGAAGACCTACACCAGAAGGATATGGAAACATATCTAATGCGTAATATTTAGGTTTAGAAAAATCCCATACATCTGTCTTGAATGTTTCATTATCTTTCCAATATTTTTTCCATTTTTTTTCAACTTCTTTAAAGTTATAATCCATAAACATCGCGTCCTTTCAAATTTTGACATAAAATTACCTCAATTATACTATAAAAATGCAAAATGTCAATGATTTAAAGATTGGTGATGGAAAAAATAAATTAACATAAAAATAATAAAGTAATAAAAAAATAACATAAAACACTTGCAAAATGAATATATATATAGTATAATAATGATTCATCAAAATGAAAGGAGAATCTAAATGGTTCAGTTTTATGGTAAAAGACAGGCAAAATGGAACATTATTTCTAAGATTGCCGGAGTTGTACTGCTTGCAGTAATTATTGCAATTGCAGTTGCTGTACAATAACAAAAAAGGTCAAAGATGTATCAGTGGAGATATATCTTTGATCTTTTTTGTTATTTTAATCCTTTGAGATTCCAGTTGTATTATCATCTTCAATTACAGAAGTACAATGTGGACATCTAGTTGCATGAATATCAATTTCAGAAAAACAGTATGGACATTTTTTTGTTGTAGGCTTTTCTTTTTCTTCTACTTTTCTTCCAAATTTTGAAAGTGCAGCCTTATTGATATCATTAATTTTATTAACAAGTTTTATTGCCATAAATAATGAAAAAGCAATAATTAAGAAGTTTAGAATTGTATTTAAAAATTGACCATAAGCAATATGTATTTCACCAATGTTAGCAGTTAATCCTGAAATATCAACTTTTCCAATTAAACATGAAATTGCTGGCATAATAATATTATCAACTAAAGAGTCAACTATATCTTTAAAAGCATTACCAATAATAATACCCACAGCCATATCTAAAACATTTCCACGCATTATAAATTTTTTAAATTCTTTAAACATAAGAAAAAATTTTCCCCCCTTTGAAAATAATTTGTGTAAAATATTATATTATTTTGTAGAAAAAAGTCAATAAATAATACAAAAATAGTATTGATTTAATAGCGTTTTTGTGATAAAATACCAACATTGAGAAAAATAGTAAGTAAACTATCTTTCCTTACTTACACAAAAAGTGTAGGTTTTATATCCATAAGGAGGTGAAAAAATAATGAATAAATACGAAAGTGTTGTCATTATTAATCCAACTGTAGATGAAGAAGGAATGAAAGCATTAATTTCAAAATTTACAGATTTAATTAATAATGATGGTAAAGTAGAAAAAGTTGATGAATTAGGAAAAAGAAAATTAGCTTATGATGTAAAAAAATTCTCAGAAGGATTTTATGCAGTATTCTATTTTGAAGCTAATTCTGACTTAATTGCAGAACTTGAAAGAAATTACAGAATAACAGATGAAATTATAAAATTCATGACAGTAAAAAAAGATTAATAATTGTAAAAAGGCCTTTATTAATAAATAAAGGAATGGTGAAATTATGAACAAAGTTATATTAATGGGAAGATTAACAAGAGACCCAGAAGTAAGATACACACAAACTAATAATACATTAGTTGCTTCATTTTCATTAGCTGTAAACAGAAGATTTGCTCGTCCAGGTGAAGAAAGACAAGCCGATTTCTTTAATATAGTTGCATGGAGCAAATTAGGTGAATTTTGTAGTAAATATTTTAAAAAAGGTCAACAAGTTGGAATAATCGGAAGATTACAAACAAGAACTTGGGATGATGAACAAGGTCAAAAGCACTATGTAACAGAAGTTATTGCTGAAGAAGCATATTTTGCTGATAGCAAAAGAGACGGAGAAATGGGTGGAAACACTAATTTCGATGCTACTTTTGGAGCAATGCCAACACAAAATACTGGAGCAAGTGAAAATTCAGACTTTGAAACATTTTCAGGAGATGACCTACCATTTTAATTAATAGTTAGGGGGGAAAAATAAAATGGCTGATAAGAAAAATAATAGAAGAAATAACAGAAATAATAATGATGATGATTTTAATCCTAAATTCAAGAAGAGAAAGAAAGTTTGTCCTTTATGTAAAGACAAAAATCTTGTATTAGATTATAAAAATCCAGAACAATTAAAAAAATTCATTAATGAAAGAGGTAAAATATTACCAAGAAGAGCTACAGGTGCATGTGCTAAACATCAAAGAGATATTACTTTAGAAGTAAAAAGATGTAGACAAATTGCTATGTTACCATATACTCAAGAATAATAATGTGAAAAAAAGTTGTAATTACTATTTAGTAGTTACAACTTTTTTTTAAATAATGCGATTTTAATGCAATTAAAATAATATTTTTATAGATTATATAATTAATAAATAAAAAAACACTACTATTTTGAAGAATATGTCACAGTATTAAAATACTAAATTAATCCAAGAATTTTTTTGGCTCTTGTTACATCATCACTATTTGCAGTACGAACTCCTTCCAAAGGATATTGTAATCCTAAATTTGTCCACTTAAATTTTCCTAAGTCATGATATGGTAAAATGTCTATCTTTTTCACAGTTTTTAAAGAATGTAAAAATTCTCTTAATTTTATTAGGTCATCTTCATGATCAGTTATTCCAGGAACTAATACTTGTCTTATCCATATGTCTTTATTGTTGTCAGATAAATATTTGGCAAATTCAAGCTCTCTTTTATTAGAAACACCTGTTAAATTCTTACAAATATCATCATTTATACATTTTATGTCTAATAAAAATAAATCTGCAAGAGAAATTACTTCTTTTATTGTATCTGTTAATACAGTAGAGCCAGAAGTGTCGACAGCGATCGTAATATTTTCTTTTTTCAATTCTTTAAATAGCTCTATGAGAAATTTGGGTTGTAGCAAAGGTTCACCACCACTTATGGTTACTCCACCTCCAGATGCAATAAAATAGTTTTTATATTTTAGAATTTTTTTCATTAGGTCAGATACACTATATAGAGTGCCAGCAGAAACATTCCATGTGTCTCTGTTCTGACAATATTTGCATTGTAAATGACAACCTTGCATAAATATAATATAACGAATTCCGGGACCATCAACTGCACCAAATGATTCAAATGAGTGAACTCTAGCTAATAATTTATCTTCCATAATAATAATATCCTTTCCGTAATAAATATCTTAAAAATAGTAACATATAAAATATTAAATTTCAAATAAATTTAAAAAAAATATGGGATTAATAATTATGTAATTTTATTGCAAAAAGACTATAAAATTTGATATAATCATGACATAAAATTTGAAAGGAATTAGAAAATATGAACGAAAAAACAAAAGACCTTATACGAAGATTAATAATAATAATTTCAATTATTATTATTGCCCTTTTTGCGTATTCAATAACACCAAAAACATTTCAAAATGATACTTTTTATACCATAAAAATTGGAGAACATATTATACAAAATACAGATAAAATAACTGATTTATTACCATGGAATAAAGGTCTAGATATGAAAGACCCATTTTCGTGGCATGAAAATTTGCCATATACATATCCACACTGGCTATACGATGTTGCAACATATGGCATATATAGTATAGGTGGTTTTAAAGGAATTTATTATACTACATGTATATTATCAATTACTTTAGGGCTGGTAATATTTGGAATAAATAAGAAATTAAACAAAAGTACTATATTATCATTTTTCATGACAATAGCATCATTATATTGTTTGAAAAATTTTATAACAGCAAGAGCTCAACTAGTAACATTTATATTATTTGCATTAACATACTTTTTTATAGAGAGATTTCTAGAAACTAAAAAAATACGATATGCAATATCTTTAATTGTTATACCAATAATAATTGCAAATGTACATTGCGCTGTATGGCCATTTTATTTTGTATTATATTTACCTTTTATTGCTGAACAGTTAATTTATTTTATAACTACTGCAGATTATAAAAATTTGTATGAGAGAGCGATGTTATTTTTTAAGAAAAGAAAAATATCTGAAAAAGAATTTTGTGATAAGAAGAATGGACTAAAAGAGCAAAAGGAAATACATGAGAAAAAAGTAAAAGAAAATATGTCAAATCTATATAAGTTTAAATTTGACAAAGAGAAAAATATAAAATGGCTTATTTTAATTGTAGTAATTTGTGCCTTTACAGGTCTAATTACCCCAATAAAAGGAACACCATATACATATTTGATAAAAACAAATGAAGGAAATACAACTCAAAATATAAGTGAACATTTACCATTAACATTGGTAAAAAATGATAATATGATGGTCATTTTAACTATATTATTAGGTATATTAATATTTACAAGAACAAAAATAAAAGTTAGAGATTTCTTTATGTTAGCAGGTCTTATATTATTAAGTTTTATGTCACAAAGGCAAGTATCAATGCTGGTTTTAATAGGAAACTTTATTTTATTGAAATTAATATGTGATTTATATGATGCAATAAAATTAAAGGTAAAAGGCAAAAGTCAGAAAAATATGTACTTTATAGCTACAATAAGTGTATTTTCTGTAGTAGCTATATTAATATGTGGAATGTCATTTAAAGGATGTAACGAGAAAAAACATGATTCTTATGTAGATGATAAATCATATCCAGTATCTGCATCAAATTATATTATAAATGATTTAATTCCAAAAGTAGGAGTTGAAAAATTACGTTTATATAATGAATATAATTATGGTAGTTACTTATTATTTAGAGGAATTCCTGTATTTATAGATTCAAGGGCTGATTTATATACACCAGAATTTAATGGAAAAAAGAATTCAGAAGGTGAATATGATGGAAGAGATATTTTTACAGATTTTCTTGACATTTCGAGTTTAGCTGCAAATTATGAAAATGAATTTGAAAATTATGATGTAACACATGTAATAACATATTCAAATTCTAAATTAAATTCATTAATTGCAAAAGATTCTAACTATGAAGAGTTATATGATGATGGACGATTTACAATATATGAAAGATTATCTGCTAATGATAATGAGGTTAATTAAATGAAAAAGTTTTTTTATATTGGTTTTATTTCAATACTAATAATATTAGATCAAATTTTTAAATATATAGTAGTTAATCAAAAGATTGTATGTGAAAATGTAATAAATAATATTTTGAATTTTACATACTGTGAAAATAGAGGTATTGCATTTGGTATTGGACAAGGTGGGGCAAAAATATTTGCTATAATAACAATATTAATAATTATAGTAGCTTTAATATACGTTATGTTAAAATTTAACAAATTAAAAAGGTTAACTTTGTTTGGAATTGCATTAGTAATTTCAGGTGGAATAGGAAATTTAATAGATAGATTATTTAGAGGATATGTAATAGATTATATAGACTTTAGTGAAATAGTAGATTTTCCCATATTTAATTTCGCAGACATATGTATTGTTGTGGGAGTAATTATAATTGGAATTTCATACTTAAAAAATGAAGGTGGAGAAGTAAATGAAAGAATTAATAGTTGAAAATAATGATAACATAAGATTAGATTCATATATAGCAAATGAAAATTCAGACTTATCAAGAGCTGTTATTCAAAAATTGTTAGAAGATGGAAATATATTAGTAAATGATGTTATTAAAAAAAGTTCGTATAAAGTAAAAAAAGGTGATGTAATAAAAATTGAAATTCCAGAGCCAAAAGAATCAAAAATAGAAGCACAAGATATTCCAATTGAAATTGTATATGAAGATAATGACATTATTGTTGTAAATAAACCAAAGGGATTAGTTGTTCATCCAGCAAATGGAAATGAAGATGGAACATTAGTAAATGCCATAATGAATATTTGTAAAGATTCTTTATCTGGAATTGGAGGAGAAAAACGTCCCGGAATTGTACATAGATTAGATAAAGATACATCTGGATTATTAATAGTAGCTAAAAATGATAAAGCACATTTAAAAATGAGTGAACAAATAAAAGATAGAAAAGTAAATAAAAAATATATTGCCTTAGTAAGGGGAATAATAAAAGAAAATGAGGCGACAATTAATATGCCTATTGCTAGAAATAAAAAAGACAGAAAAAAGATGGCTGTAGACAAAGACGGAAAAGAAGCAATAACTCATTTTAAAGTATTAAGAAGATATGATAAATATACATTACTAGAGGTAAAAATTGATACAGGAAGAACTCATCAAATAAGAGTTCATATGGCCGAAATTGGACATCCTGTTATTGGAGATGAAGTATATTCTAATGGTAAAAATGAATTTAATGTAAAGGGTCAAATGCTTCATGCTAAAAGCTTAGATTTTGAGCATCCAATTACTGGCAAAAAAATGCATTTAGAAGCGGAACTTCCAGATTATTTTAAAAAAGTAATTGATATATGCGAAGAACGATTGAAAAGAGGTGAATAATTTGGAAGAAATGAGATTGCAAAAATTTATTGCAAATTCAGGAGTATGTTCAAGAAGAAAAGCAGAAGAATATATTTTAGCTGGAAAAGTAAAAGTAAATGGTAAAATTGTAACTGAACTTGGCACAAAGGTTGATCCACAAAAAGATGAAGTTATTTTTAATAATAAAAAAATAGAGCAAAATAATGAATATGAATATATTTTGCTAAATAAACCAGTTGGATATGTAACTACTGTAAAAGATCAATTTGATAGACCAATTGTATTAGATTTAATAAAAGGTAACAAAACTAAAGTATTACCAGTTGGAAGATTAGATATGTACACATCTGGTGCACTAATTCTTACTAATGATGGAGATTTTATAAATAAAGTTACACATCCAAAAAATGAAATTGAAAAAACATATAATGCAACTGTTAGAGGTATTGTTGATGAAAATGATGTTGAAAAATTAAAAAATGGTGTAAAAATAGATAATGAATATATTACAGGAAAAGCAAAAGTAAGAATATTAAAAATAGATAAGGAAAAAAACATTTCTAGATTGGAAATTATAATACATGAAGGAAAAAATAGGGAAGTAAGAAAAATGTGCGAATCAGTCGGAAAAAAAGTTATCGCATTACATAGAGCAAAAATTGCAAATATTGATGTTAAAAATCTAAAAATAGGTCAATGGAGATTTTTAACAAAAGAAGAGGTAAAAACTATTGTAAATCAATAAATTTAATTATATAATAAACACAATACATAAGATAAAGGAGATAGTAAAAATGAGATATCAAAAATTCATCCCAGAAGGATGGTTTAAAAAACAAAGAACAATAAATAGTAATATGTTAGATAATGCTATAAGAACACAAGAAATATTAGAGGCAAAGGTAACTGAATGTGATGAAAATTATAATTTACTTTTAGACTTTGGTGAAAATAAAAAAGGAATAATAAACAGAAATGAAATTGAACTAATAGGAAAAAATGATAAAACAAATATTAGTACAAGTAAAGTAAACAAGTATGTTCAATTTAAAGTAAAGGGAATAGATGAATCTAATAATTACATACTATCACGAAAAGATGTAGAACAAGATGCTATAACATGGCTAAAAAACGATGTAAAAGAAGGTAATGTTTTAAAGGGCATTGTTAAAAGTATACAACCATATGGTGCTTTTGTTGAAATTGGCGGAGGCGTTGTTGGACTTGTACATATTGAAGATATGTCAGTTGCAAGAATAAAAAGTCCTAAAGAAAGATTACATATTGGACAAAAGATAAATATTATGGTAAAATCAATAGATAAAGAGCATGGCAAAATAATATTAACATACAAAGAGCTTTTAGGAACATGGGAAGAAAATATTCAAGACATAAAAGTTGGAACAACAATAGTTGGAAAAGCAAGAGAAGTGGAAAAATCAAAAAACGGAATTTTCATAGAGCTAAAGCCAAACCTAGTTGGACTAGCTGAGTATAAAGATGGAATTGAATATGGACAAAATGTTAATGTTTATGTCAAAAAAATAATACCAGAGAAGAAAAAAATAAAATTAATAATTGTTTAAATATTTTTATAGGAGGTAAAATACTGTGGTTGAAGATAACGAAATAAAAGCGGTAACATCACCATTTGCAATTAGAGAAGGTGAAATAAAGGTATTTGATGGTAAGGATGGATATGTTTCTATGAATCAAATTATTCAAAGAATAAATTTGGGACATATAAACGATTTACATTTTAAGGTACTATCATTAGTAAATGAATTTGAATTTATTACTTCAAGACAATTATTCCAATTATTAGAAATAAATGGTTTTGAAATAAAATCTCAAGATAAATTAAATGGAAAATTAGATCAATTAGTAAAAGCAAAAATATTAACAAGATATTATTTTAATTCAGATGATGGTAAAGGAATTTATAGAATTTATTGTCTTGAAAAAATGGGAAAATATTTACTTAATTCAAGAGGAGAAGAATGTAAATGGCAACCAACAGACAATACAAAACCAGTTGCAATGATAAAAAAGAGATTAGCAGGAAATCAGGTAATAATAGCATATTTAAGAAAAGTAAAAGCATTTGATAGTTATACACCAAAGCCATCAATTACTGCTAAAATGGCAGGAAAAACATTCAAAGCAACAGGTGGAGCAATAAAATTAACAAAGAATGATAAATCAATAGATTTCGTATTCGAAGTTGTAAGAAGAGAAGATGACTGGCAAAAAAAATTGATTGATAAAATGAAATTTTATAAAGATTTTTATGATAATTTTGTTCCAATGGATTCTGGTTTCAGAAGTTTACCTCAATTGATAATTGTCTGTGAAGATGATAAACATATGGCTGAAACATTTAAAACAATTGTAATGAATGATTTATTAATAGATAAAATTAAATTATATTTTACAACTGATTTAAAACAAAATGATGAAAATTTAGATGAATCATTAACTGAATTTGTATTAAATGAAGAGACTGGAAAATACAAAATTAAAAATACAAAAATAAAATTATTAGATTAATAATAAAAAGGGCTACAAAATAATTGTTAGCCTTTTTTTATTGGTTATGGTATTAATAAAATATTAAATTTGTTATATATGAGCAGGGAAGATAAGTTACAATCTTTTGAATATAAAAAACATCTTTATTAAAAATTAATAAAGATGTTTTTGTTTTTAATTATTATTTTTTTTATTCTTCTTATTTGTTGGTGAGATTATTGCATCACCTTCATCAGCATTGTCAAATATTGAATCAAAATTACTTGAACGAATTGGATCTAATTCTTCTTCAGAATCATCGTCATTTACAAATGTAGGTATAACATTTTTCTTTATTTTCTTTTTTGCTGATTCTGGATTATCATCTGACATTCCATTAGTAAACTTAGCAAAGTTTAAATTTGTTACAGGTTGTTTTTCATTATATTTTGCTTCTATAAAGTTCAATGAACCAATACCAACACTGCTCTTTCCACCTGAATCACGTACTTTATAAATACATTGTTTAAATTTAATTGTTTGTATTTTTCCAGGTTTATATTTGGCAACCTTTTCATTTTTGATCCCTGAAAGATTAGCTGAGTATTCGCCTTTTGCAGTATCATAAGATCTACTATAGCTCCATTTACTTTTTTCACCAAGTTCCTTAGACCACCAATCATTATCTTCTGGTACATTGTTTCCAAATACAACTTTATGTGCACAGTTAGCAATAATTGTTTTTCTATATTTATTATTTTTTGCATTTAGTTGATCTAAATTTTGTACAGATATAACAGATCCAACTCTATATTTTCTATATAATGTAAATATTGGTTCTGTAGAATCAGATATAAAATCAGAAAATTCATCAATATATAAGAAATGAGGAATTCTAGTTGATTCTATTCCAGGTCTTCTTAGTACAGCATATTGCATTGATAATAAGAAAAATAATCCAAAAGCTGTATGTGCTGCGGCTCCAAGGTCTCCACGTCGTGTGCATAATAGTGTAAATTCACCATTAGCTAAAGCTGAGTCAAAGTTTAAGTTGTCTGTTCTCTTACATAATATATTCCTAATACCAGGATATCTTAATAAATTATCAAGTTGTGTTGTTGCAGAAGATACATATTTTTCTGTATCTTGACGATAGGTACTTTCTTTATAAAAGTTCTTTTTAAAGTATGTTAATAATATATTGAATTTCTTAGATAATTCTTCATCTTTTTCCATTTCTTCGCACATTTTTTGAATTATATCAAAATCATTAAATGCATTTAACATATCTTCTAATGTAGGTAGTTCATCATCATGCATTCTTGGGTACATTACTTTTAATAGTATAGATAAATTTTCAATTGCCTGTGTGGCAAAATTTGCTTGAACTCCTAAATTTAAATCCATATCAGCTTGATTTGAGCTGTGTAAAGCCTTTAAAACAGTAGATATAATTATAGAGGTTTGCAATGGATTATCATATGAAAATGGATTTAATCCAGGTGAATCATCAGAATTCGGATCAATAAGATTAACATTAACATGATAATTTTTTGCAACTTTTAATATACGAGAAATAGATTCAAAATCAGGTGATATATATGTTAAACCTAAATCTCTATAAATAATTTTATCATCAGATGTGGCATAAATCAATTTTCTCATACAAGATTTATAACTAGAAACCTTTGATGAATTTGGTGAAATCATATTTAATGAAAAGTTTTTATTTATATAGTCATTATCGTAAGGGCAATTCAAATTAGCAAGTCCTGATTTTAATGCTGCAAAACCAAATTCTTTTGATGTTTTCTTATAGAAATATTTCTTTTCAATATCTCTTGCAATCATTGGTTCAAATATTAAAGATGTTTTTCCAGATCCAGATACACCAACAACTAACATGGATTCAAAACGCTTATCTTCTGAAATTTTTACACTTTTTCCAGTATTAGTATCAGTACATAGTTTTATCTCACAACTGTATTCGCCGGTGGTTGTCTTTCCTTTATTAGATAAATTTATACCTGAATAAGAGTAGATTGATTCACAAATATCTGGAGTATCATTTATAGTTGTAATTAACCATTTTATTACAGGGTAGAATGTTGTAAGTGGAAAATAAAGCGAAATACTACGAAAGGCAGGTGCTATTAAGCTTGAAAATTCTGTAGCAATTATAGGATATGATGGTGCTGATAAAAGTAATAACCAACATCCAGCATTAACCATTTGTGTAACCATTGAAATTATTAGTATATATAAAGCTATTATATACAAATAAAAAAATGATAGCTTTGTTTTTTCCGATTTTGCAAATTTCGAACTACATGAAAATAGGAAAGCAAATATAGGACAACAAAAGGCTAATGCGTATTTTATTGGTCCCCAATATGAACTTCCTATTCCTGTAAATATCATAATTAAAATTTCTGTGACTCTATCTATTGTTAAATATATAGTTAGTAAAGTTAATATAAATGTCAGAAATGTGTTTCTGTCTGTTTTTAATAACTTTAAGAATTTATCAATTATTTTCAAATTTTTCACCACTTTCAAAAATTAAACTATTACTTTTATATTATCCTATAAATTGGGCAAAATTTCAAGTGTTTTGACATAATTTGTTGAGATTTGAACAATAAAAATGAGAGGAATTATACGTACGTATATGAATATATTAAAAATAAAAAGGATTTTATATGAAAAACAAAAAAATTTTTTTAAATGGGGTTATCTCATTAATTATTGCACAGTGTGTTGTAAAGATATTAGGATTAGTGTATAAGCTCTATTTGGCAAACAAGCAAGGATTTGGTGATTGGGGAAATGCAATATATAATTCTGGATATCAAATATATGCTTTGCTACTTACAATATCATCAATTGGTGTTCCAAATGCAGTTGCAAAATTAATTGCAGAAAAAAATTTTTCTGGAAACAGAGAAGAAGTTGCAAAAATTTTAAAAAGTGCACTGATAATTTTTGCTTGTATTGGTTTATTTGGAAGCATTTCTTTAGCAATATTTGCAGATTTTATTTCAAATAATTTACTTAATATTGGAGAAGCTAAATATACAATAATTGCTTTATCTCCAGCAATATTTAATGTGTGTTTAATTTCTGTATATAGAGGTTTTTATAATGGAATAAATAGGGTGGATATAACAGCAAAATCACAAAGTGTAGAGCAAGTTTTAAAAACAGTATTTACAATAATTTTAGTGGAAATTGCATTTTATATAACAAGTGCTAATACAATAATAATGGCAGCTGTTGCAAATTTTGCAACTACACTAGCCACATTATTTAGCTTTATATATTTATACAAAAAAAACAATTTAAAAGATATTAAAATAGGATTTCAAAGGGGATATGCAAAACGAATTTTAAGAGTTTCAATTCCGATATCATTAAGTAGTATCTTGGCTTCATTAAATAGAAATATTGATTCTGTTACAGTAGTTAGATTTTTGAAAGAAAATATAGGTGAAGTTGGAGCAAAATTACAATATGGAATTTTAAGCGGAAAAGTAGATGTATTATCATCTCTACCAGTTTCTTTTATAATTGCAATTGCAACCACGATTATACCAATGGTTTCATCACTTAATGCACAAAAAAATGGTAAAGAGTTAAATAGAATTATAAAAACATACTTGTTATTTACAATATTATTGGTTTTACCATGCTGTTTTGGAATGATTGCTTTTTCTGATCAAATATTAATACTTTTGTTTAAATGTAACAGTGGAAGCATGCTACTTAAAATTAGTGCGATTTCAATGATTTTTATAGCATTAGAGCAAATTACAAATTCAGTATTACAAGGTGTTGGTAAGGTATTTATACCGACAATATCAATATTTATTGGAGTTATTGCAAAAATAATTTTAAATATTAATCTAATAAAATTACCTATAATATATCCTATTAGTGGTGTTTCAGGAGCATGTGTTGCAACAATGGTATGTCATTTGATTGCGTTCAGTATTAGTTTTAATGTAATGAAAAAATATACAAAAGTAAAATTAAATTTTTTCAAATATATCTTGAAACCTGTAATTGCTTCATGTATAATGAGCACAGCTTTATATTACAGTTATTTTTTCTTAAAAGGTATATTTATAGAAAATATAGCTATAATATTAGCAATAGTAATCGCTGGACTAATGTATATTCTTTCTGTAATTGCTCTAAGAATTTTGAACAAAGATGAGTTAGGTTTTATACCATTTATTCCTAATTTCAGAAAAAAATAAAAATTATGAGAAAAAATGATGAAAAAAGAAGGATTTTGCATAAATTTGGCGAATATTCATTATAGTAGTTTATAAATCTGCAATAGACCGGAATTATAAAGTACATAATATGAAATTCAATAGGAGGTAATGAACAATGAACAAATCTGATTTAATTGCGGCAGTAGCTGCTAAAACAGGAGACACAAAGAAAAATGCTGAAGCATCAATAAATGCATTAATCGATGTTATAGCAGAATCTTTAAAAGACGGAGAAAAAATCCAAGTAGTAGGTTTCGGATCATTCGAAGTAAGAGAAAGAGCTGAAAGAAAAGGAAGAAATCCACAAACAGGTAAAGAAATGAAAATAGCTGCTAAAAAAGCTCCTGTATTCAAAGCTGGAAAAGCATTAAAAGATGCAGTTAATGGATAATTAAAATAATTGAAATTTATATAAATATAATATGAATTCATATAAAGCATAGTTAAACTATGCTTTTACTTAATTATAAAAAATAAATCATGAAAATTATTCATGGTTTATTTTTTTGCTATTTCCGTAGAAAAAATTGACTTTTTTGCAAAAATAAGGTATACTAACCACAGTTTCAAAAAAGGAGAAATGAAAAATGAAAGATAAAAAAAGTATGGTTATGATTATAATAATTGGCATAACTTTGAGTTTATTTTTATGTTTTAACACAACAGTATTTGCAACAACTGGTACTGTTACTACAAATGATTTGAGATTACGAAAAGATAAAAGTACGTCATCAGAAATATTAAAGCTTCTTGATGAAAATACAGAAGTAGAAATAATTAGTGAAGATGGTGATTGGTGTAAAATAAAAAGTGGAAATAAAGTTGGATATGTTAGTAAACAATATATTAAAGTAAAAGACAATAACAATACAACAAAAAACGAAACTAAAAATGAAACAAATAGTGAAAATAAAAATACAACAACAGAAAATGTTGTTAATAATACTACAACAGAGCAAAACAATATACAACAAAATACAACAACAGAAAATGATACACAAGCACAAAATAATACAGAAAATCAAACACAAAATAATGTAACAAAAATTAAGCAAGCTACAGTATCAGAAGAAGTATCAATAAGAATAATACCACTAATTAATAGTGATGAGATAAATAAAACAAAATCTGGAGAAAAATATGAAGTATTAAGTTCAGTAGGAGCATGGTCTTATGTAAAAAATGAATCAAAAGAAGGTTGGGTATTAACAGCCAAGATATCTGTAACAGAGCAAACAACTTCAAATAATGACGAGAATAATACAAAAAAACAAGACAATAATGATACTAATACTACAACAGAAAATAATGATGTCAAAGCTGATGAAAATAAAAAGGAAGAAGATAAAAAATCAGAAAAAACATCAAAGACATACTATGTAAAAGGAACATCTGTAAATGCAAGAAGCGAAGCAAATAAATCATCAAGTGTAGTTAAAAAGTTTGACACTAACGATAAAGTAACTGTAACAGGTGAATATGGTGATTGGTATATAGTTGATATTAATGGAAAAAAAGCATATATTCAAAAATCATTGCTTTCATCAAAAAAAGTTGAAACAACATCAAGAAGTTCAAATAGTTTAACTGAAAACAATGAGGAAAATAATGTTGAAGAACAAAAAGAAGAAACTACAACAGAATCTAATAAATCTGCAGATGCAATTGTAGCATATGCAAAAACATTTCAAGGTTACCCATATGTTTATGGATCAAATGGACCAAGTTCATTTGACTGTTCAGGATTTGTTCAATATGTATATAAACATTTTGGATATTCATTAAGTCGTTCTTCAAAAACACAAGCTAATGATGGTGTAGCAGTAAGTAAAAGTAATTTACAACCAGGAGATATTTTAATATTTAAAAATACTGCTAAAACAGAAATTGGTCATGTTGGAATATATATAGGAAATGGGCAATTTATTCATGCATCAAATCCAAGAACAGGTGTAACAATTTCTTCATTATCATCAGCTTCATATCAACAAAGATATGTAACAGCAAGAAGAATTTTATAATAGGGGTTTATAGTAAGGAGTATTTTTGAAACGAAAAATTGTTATAATTACTATAAGTTATATATGTGGTTTAATATGGGGGTTATATTTTTATAATATAATCTCCATTTTTCTATTTACAATATTAAATATATATATGATTATACAAAGTAAAAATAAGTTGGTAAGTGCATACATGATCGTAGTTTTATGTGCATGTATGTATATGCATATAACTTCTAATAGATATAATAAATATACGAATATAGATGATATAAAAATTGAAGGTATAATATTAAATAAATATAAAGAATCAGATTACAATACAGAATATATTATGAAAGTAACTAATCCACAAAAATTCAAAAACATAAAGATTATTCTTAAAACAAAGAAAAATAATAATATTCAATATGCAGATAAAGTAAGGGCAGTGGGAAAATTTGAAATAGCAGATTATCAAAGAAATTACAAAGGATATAATTACAATGAATATTTAAGAACAAAAAAGATATTTGGAACTGTGACTGCTAATAATGATAGCATAAAAGTAATATGTAATGGCGAAATGTCAAAATATAATATTTTAGTAAATAAATTATATGAAAATTTGAAACAAAAACTGTATAAAATAATGCCTGAAGATTCTGCAAATATGTGCAATGCCTTGATATTAGGTGATAAGTCAAATATAAGTGAAGAAATTATAGATAGTTTTTCTATATGCAATTTATCACATATACTTGCAATATCGGGAATGCATATGACATACATTATTTTATTTTTTTCATATATGATATTAGGATGTAAAAAATCTGAAAAAAATATTATCTCAATTATAATTGTAACTGTATTTTGCAATTTAGTTGGAAATAGCGAATCAATTGTAAGAGCAACAATAATGACTGTATTATATATTTTAGCAGAATTATTAAATAGAAAATCTGATAGTTTAACTAATTTAAGCTTGGCAAGTTTAGTAATATTAATTATAAACCCATATTCTATATTAAATTTAAGTTTTTTGCTCTCATCAGGAGGAACATTGGGAATATTACTGTTTTATAATATAATTGTAAAAATGTTTAATTATATAAAAATATTAAATAAAAATAAGCTGACAAAATATATAAAACAGTCAATAGCATTAAGTATATCAGCAAATATAATAATTCTTCCAATAATTATTATATATTATCATAAATTCTCTTACATCTTTATAATATCAAATATACTGGCAAGCTTATTATTATCATGTATAATGCCATTAATTTTTACAAGCGTTTTTGTTTCTTTTTTTTCGATAAATTTAGCGAGAATAATATCAATACTATTAAATTTTTTTATAAAATGTTTGATTGGAATGGTGAGTATATTATCTAAATTAAAATTTACAAGTATAATTATATGTACGCCATATTTATTTTCTGTAATTGTGTATTATGTAATAGTAATAATTCAATTTATAAAATTTAATTCAAAACAATCTAAAAAATTATTTCTAAAAAAGTTATCCAAAAAGTTACTTATAATATACATATTAATTTGCCTTATAACCAATATAGCTAGATTAATAGACGAAAATATGTATATACACTTTGTAGATGTGGGCCAGGGAGATTGCACATTTATACAAACAAGAAATAATAAGAAAATTCTTATAGATGGTGGAGGAAATGAAATAGGAGAGGATTATGTGGGTGAAAATATAGTATTACCATATTTGTTAAATAGAAGGTCAAAAGTAATTGATTACATATTTATTTCTCACTTTGATTCAGATCATTGTCAAGGCTTACTATATGTTATGCAAAATATCAAGGTAAAAAATGTAATTATAAGTAAACAATTTGAATATAACGAAAACTATAAAAAATTCTTAAAAATTGCAAAACAGGAAAAAATAAATATAAAAATAGAAAACAAAGGAGACAAAATATATATAGAAAAAAATTTATATTTCGAAGTATTATGGCCAGATGCTTTAGAACCAATATCAGATAACAAAATAAACAACAACTCATTGGTATGTAAAATGGTTTATAAGAAATTCTCAATGCTGTTTACAGGAGATATTGAAAAAATTGCTGAAGAAAAAATAATAGAAACATATAAAAATGAAACAAATAAATTAAAAGCAACAATTATAAAAATACCACATCATGGTTCAAAAACATCATCAACCATGGATTTTATAGAAAAAGTAAAACCACAAGAAGCATTAATAGGAGTCGGAAAGAAAAACAAATTTGGCCATCCAGCAATTACAACGATTCAAACATTACAAAATCAAAATATAAAAATATATAGAACAGATGAAATGGGGGAAATAACAATAAAAACAAATGGAAAAAAATATAAAGTGACAAAATTATTATAAGCTTTTTAAAATAGGTATTTCAGGGAGGATAATCCAAAAAAATTGAATAAAATTTTTCACCTTACAAATAATAATAAAAATATTATAAAAAGAGAGTTGATGAAAATGAGTAAAAGAAACATAATAATAACATGTATAATTTTAACAGTTATAATAATAGGAACATTAATTTTTTATATAGAGCGAATTCATGAACCAAAATTAACAGAAGAAATTATTGTAAATAATACAATAAACAAAGTGGAAATTGTAAATGAAAGTACTATATCCACAAATGTTGAAGAAGAAGTTGTACTTCCAAATACAACACTAATAATGAAACAAACATTTTCAAAATGTGGACATACAGAAAAAGAGCAATACAAAGTTCCAGTTGCTATAGTAAATATGACAAAAGAAGAAGTCGAAAACTATTATACAGATTGGAACGTTACAAGTTTTTCCAAAAAAGAAATAATTATATCTAAGGAAGCGGATGGTATATGTTCTGAACATTATATTGTAAAGGAGAATAATGGTCATATATCAATTTATAACATAGATGAAAATAATGCTGAGCATTTCGTAAAAAATACAGAAATACTAACGAAATATCTGCCAGAAGAAGATCAAGAAAACTTAAAAAAAGGGATTAAAATAATTGGAAAAAAAGATTTAAGTATCTTCTTAGAAGATTTTGAATAAAAAAGGCGAAACATTAAGTTTCGCCTTAGAGTCTTACTTTTTTAAATTCTTAAAATTTTCGAAATATCCTTTTGCATAAAATGAATTAAAGTACATAATTAATGAGAATATAGTCATTGCTAATCCTAAATAATAAATATATGTATCAAATCTATATGGTATATTAAAGTAAGCAATTATAAAAGAAGAAACAATTGCAATATAAAATAAGACAGTTGTAAGTTTTCCATACCATTTACTAGATACAACTAAATCTTTACCATAAAGGAAAGAAGCTCCTGCTATCATCATAAATTCTTTTATAAAAATTATGAACAATATCCATATAGGAATAATTGGTTCACCAGAAGATGTTGTTTTTAAAGATAAAGTTATTAAAATTGATAATTGAGTTGCTTTATCTGCTAATGGGTCTATTAGTTTACCAAAGTCTGTTATAAAATTAAACTTTCTTGCTATAAAACCATCTAATACATCAGTTAAACCTGATATAGTAAGAAGTATGAAAGCTATTAAATATTTGTTACACACAAGTGAAACTATAATAAATGGTATTAAAACAAACCTTGATAAAGTGAGTATATTTGGTATATTTTTCTTCATAATAACCTCCGTTTTCTATTATATTATTCTACTACAAAAGATAATTCGTTATTTATACAATCTATATTAACTGTTTGACCATTTTTTAAATCTGATTTTAAAATTAAGTCTGATAATTCGTCTTCAACATATCTTTGTATAGCTCTTCTTAAAGGACGGGCACCATATTTTAAATCTGTGCCTTTTTCTAATAAGAAATTTTTAGCTGAATCAGATATGTTCATTATAATATCCTTATCTTGTAATGCTTTATTTGTATTTTGTAACATTAAATCAACAATTTGAAGTAATTCTGTATTAGTTAATGATTTAAATGAAACAATTTCATCAATTCTGTTTAAAAATTCAGGTCTAAATGTTTCTTTTAAACTATCTAATACTTTATTGTTTATTGCGGTTTCATTATTATTAAATCCTATTGAATTAGTATTTAAATTTGAACCAACATTTGAAGTCATAATGATAATTGTATTTTCAAAGCTTACAGTGTTTCCTTGGCTATCAGTTAATCTTCCATCATCTAAAACTTGTAATAATAAATTAAATACATCTGGATGAGCTTTTTCTATTTCATCAAATAAAACTATTGAATAAGGTTTTCTTTTAACTTTTTCAGTTAATTGACCGGCATCATCATATCCAACATATCCAGGAGGTGATCCAATAAGTTTAGCTGTTGAATGACTTTCCATATATTCAGACATGTCTACACGAATTATTGAATTTTCGTCACCAAACATTTCATAAGCAAGTGATTTTGCAAGTTCTGTTTTACCAACACCAGTTGGTCCAACAAATATGAAAGAGGGTGGACGTTTAGTAGTTTTTAATCCAGCTCTATTACGTCTAATAGCTCTAGAAACAGATTTTACTGCTTCATCTTGACCAATAACTCTTTTATGAAGATTTTGCTCTAAATTTAATAATTTTTGTGTTTCTTCTTCAGTTATTTTCTTTACAGGAATTTTTGTCCAACGTTCAATTACATTTGCAATATCTTGCGTTGTTAAAGAAACAACTTTCATACTTTTATTTAAAGCATCAATTTGCTCTTGAAGTTTGCATTCGCGCATTTTTAATTCAGCTGCTTTTTGATAATCTTCTGTAGAGTCAGCTTGAGCAGCCTCAGCCTTTTCAGCTTGAACATCTTGAAGTTCATTTTTTAGTACTTCCAATTCATATAAATCTTTATTGTTTAAATTTATTTCAGAGCAAGCTTCATCTAATACATCAATAGCTTTATCTGGTAAAAATCTATCATGTATATATTTTTCAGACATGATAACAGCCTGTTTTATAACATCTGTAGATATTTTTACTTTGTGGAAGTCTTCATAATATTTTTTTATACCATCAAGTATATTTACAGAGTCTGTAACAGATGGCTCTTCAACTAAAACTTGTTGAAATCTTCTTTCTAAAGCACTATCTTTTTCAATATATTTTCTATATTCTTTCAAAGTTGTAGTTCCAATTAATTGAATTTCCCCATTAGAAAGAGATGGTTTTAAAATATCTGCTGCATTCATAGAGCGTTCTGCATCACCGGCACCAATAATATTGTGAATTTCATCAATTACTAAAATAATATTTCCGCAGTTTTTACATTCATCAATTATAGATTTCATTCTTGATTCAAATTGACCTCTAAATTGAGTACCAGCAATAACTGCTGTCATATCTAATAAATATACTTCTTTATTTAATAATTTGGCAGGAACATTACCATTGGCGATTTTTATAGCTAATCCTTGGGCAATTGCAGTTTTCCCAACACCTGGTTCACCAACAAGGCAAGGGTTATTTTTTGTACGTCTATTTAAAATTTGTATAACTCTTTCAAGCTCTTTATCTCTACCGATAACCATATCTAATTGATTATTTTTAGCTTTTAAAGTTAAGTTTGTTCCAAAATTATCTAAAGCTTTATGTTTTTTATTTTGTCTTTTTTCTGTTTTTATTTTTTTATTCGAATTACTTGCTGATTGTTCTGTATCATGTGAGTTACCAAATAATCCAGAAAATATTGAGCCTAAACTATTAGAATTATCACTATTTTCAGAGTCTTCAAAGTTTAGGTCAGGATTTTCAGACATGTCATTAAACATACTTTCAAATTGCATAGACATATTTTCTAAATCACTATCAGATAAGTTAGCTTGTTTGGCTAAAGCATCTAAAGGATTTATGCCTTGTTTTTTAGCACATTCGTAACATAGTCCTTCCATTTGACTGGCGTCATTTGATTTATTTATAAATATTACAGCCGCATTCTTTTTACAAACTGAACATAACATAATTATTAAATCTCCTATCTATATATAAATATCTATTATAATACATTAAAAATATTTTGTAGTCAAGGGTAAAAATTGGGATTGTATATAAAGAAATGCTTGAAAAAAATTCCGTGTTAGTATAATATATAGAAAAAGTTTTAAGGTAGGTAAAAATAAAATGGTAGACGTTAATAATGCAAAAAGAGTTTTTAAAGAATATGTATCAAATTATAATTTACAAGATGGGAAAATTGCTTTAAAAGTTGCACATATTTTGAGAGTATCAGAGCTAAGCAAAAAAATTGCAACATCACTAAATTTATCAGAAGAAGATATAAAATTAGCAGAACTTATAGGTTTATTACACGATATAGGCAGATTTGAACAAGTAAGAAAATACAATACTTTTATAGATAAAATAAGCATAAATCACGGTGAATATGGTGTGAAGATTTTGTTTGAGGATAATTTAATTGAAAAATTCAATGTAGATGAAAAATATTATAAGATAATTAAAACAGCAATATTAAATCATAATAGATCAAAAATTGAAGAAAATTTAACAGTGCAAGAATTACTTCATTCAAAAATAATAAGAGATGCCGATAAATTAGACTGTTTTTATGTTCTATTAACAGATGACATAAAAAACACATATGGCTGTTCAGCAGAAGATATGCAAAATGAAACTTTTTCAAATGAAATAATAAGAGAATTTAAGGAAGACCATATGATAGATTATAAAAAAAGAGCGACATATGGAGATATATGGATTTCCCATATGGCATATGTTTTTGACTTCTATTATAAAAGTAGTTACATAGTAATAAAGGAAAAGGATTATTTAAATAAATTAACTCAAAAAATGAATTTTAAAAATCCACAGACAATACAAATGGCACAAGAAATATTACAAATTGCAAATGATTATATAAAATCTAAAATATAAATGGTTTATGGATTTCCACAAAATCTAAATATATTAACGAGGATTGATGGTTAATTGGCAAAAAAATTAATAATTACAGAAAAGCCATCTGTAGCAATGGAATTTGCAAAAGCATTAAGTATAAATGTTAACAGAAAAAATGGATATATTGAATCTAATGAATGGATAATAACATGGTGTGTTGGTCATTTAGTTACAATGAGTTATCCAGAAAAATATGACGAAAATTTAAAATTTTGGAGATTAGATACACTTCCATTTATACCAACAGAATGGAAATACGAAATAATTCCTGCAGTTCAAAATCAATTCAACATTGTAAAACAATTATTACAAAGAGAAGATGTAGAAGAAATATATAACGCAGGTGACTCGGGGCGAGAAGGAGAATATATTCAAAGACTTGTTTTTATGATGGCAAAACCTAATCCAAAAGCAAAAATGAAGAGAGTTTGGATAGATTCACAAACAGAGGAAGAAATAAAAAGAGGTATTAAAGAAGCGAAAGATTTATCAGAATATGATAGCTTATCTGATGCTGCATATTTAAGAGCTAAAGAGGATTATCTAATTGGAATAAATTTTTCAAGACTACTTTCAATAATATTTGGAAGAAGAATTGCAAAACAAATAGATGAAGAAAAAGTATCAATTTCTGTAGGTAGAGTTATGACTTGTGTATTAGGAATGGTTGTATCAAGAGAGCGTGAAATTGCTAATTTTGTTAAAACAACATATCATAAAATTATAGGAGAATTTGGTGATACTGACAGTAGTTTTAAAGCTGAATGGAAAGTAACAGAAGATTCGAAAATGTTTAATTCTCCACAATTGTATAATGAAACAGGTTTTAAAAAAATAGAAGATGCTCAAAAATTTATACTATCTTTAAAAGATGAAAAAGCAATTGTTAAAGAAGTGAAAAAAACAAAGCAAAAAGAAAATGCTCCATTATTATTTAACTTAGCAGAAATACAGAACGAGTGTACAAAACGATTCAAAATTAAACCTGATGAAACACTAGAAGTTATACAAAATCTATATGAAAAAAAGCTTGTAACATATCCAAGAACTGATGCCAGAGTTTTGTCAACTGCTGTAGCAAAAATAATCTCCAAAAATTTAAATGGAATAGCAAAAGGATATAAAGATGAAGAAGTTCAAGGATATATAAAGCAAATGGCTGAGGAAAAATATTCTACAAATATTGTAAAAACTAAATATGTAAATGATAGTAAAATAACAGACCACTATGCAATTATTCCAACAGGACAAGGCTATGAAAATTATGAAAAATTACCTGATTTACACAAACAAATATACAAAGTAATAGTAAAAAGATTTTTAGCAATATTTTATCCACCAGCAGAATTCAATAAAATTTCTGTAGTTGTTACAATTGATAACGAACAATTTTCAACATCAGGAAAGGTGTGCACAAAAACAGGTTATTTAGACATAGCAAAAAATAAAAATGTAAAAGATCAAAGCAAAGAAAATGAGACAGTACAAGATAACTTAGAAATTTTGACGAAATTAAAGAAAAATTCTGAAGTGGGAATAATAAACTTTGAAACTAAAGACGCAGAAACATCTCCACCGAGCAGATACAATTCAGGTTCAATGATACTTGCAATGGAAAATGCAGGAAAACTAATTGAAGATGAAGAGCTAAGAGAACAAATTAAAGGTGCTGGTATTGGAACAAGTGCAACAAGAGCTGAAATTATTAAAAAGCTAGAAAAAATAAAATATATAAATATAAATGGCAAAACACAAATAATTACACCAACAGTTAAAGGTGAAGCTATATATGATGTTGTTAATATGTCAATGCCAGATATGTTAAATCCAAAACTAACAGCAAGTTGGGAAAAAGGTTTAGAAATGGTAGCAAAAAAAGAAATTGAATCAGCTGAGTTTATGGGAAAATTAGAAAGCTACATAAAAGCAAAAATAAATAAATTAGTTGTTAGAAGATAAAATTATTAATAGGAGGTAAATATGTTTACAATAGGATGTCACTTATCTGCTTCAAAAGGATATTTAGCAATGGCTAAACAAGCAGTAAGTATAGGCGCAAATACATTTCAATTTTTTACAAGAAATCCAAGAGGTGGAAAAGCAAAAGAAATAAATGAAGATGATGTAAAAGCTTTTTTAGAATACTCAAAAGAACATGGAATAAATAGAATTTTGGCACATGCGCCATATACATTAAATGCATGTTCTGCAGATAGTGGTATACGAGAATTTGCTAAAAATACTATGGCAGATGATTTAAAAAGAATGGAATATACACCAGGGAATTATTACAATTTTCATCCAGGAAGCCATGTTGGACAAGGCGTAGAAGTTGGTATTGATTTCATAGCAGAAATGTTAAATGAAATATTAACAAAAGACCAAACAACAATAGTATTGTTAGAAACCATGTCTGGAAAGGGAAGCGAAGTAGGAAGAAATTTTGAAGAGCTAAAAGCAATTATAGACAAAGTAAAACTAAAAGATAAGTTGGGTGTATGTTTAGATACTTGTCATATATGGGATGGCGGATATGATGTGGTAAATAATTTTGATGGTGTATTAAATGAATTTGATAAAATAATTGGTTTAGAAAAATTAAAAGCAATACATTTAAATGATAGTAAAAATGATTTAGCATCACATAAAGATAGACATGAAAAGATAGGTGAAGGTAAAATTGGTTTAGATGCTATTAGCAAAATAATTAATAATGATAGAATAAAAGATCTACCATTTTATTTAGAAACACCAAATGAGATTGATGGATATGAAAGAGAAATAGAGCTATTAAAAAAGAGAAGAATTTAATTCTTCTCTTTTTACATGGTATTAATTATCTAACATCATGAAATTGATAGTTGGTTTGTTTTGAACTAGATTGTTGTGTTGAAGTTTGTCTTGTTTTTTGTCTAGGCATAGCTACTGTTTGCGGTCTTGTTGAGCTTTGAGACATATTAACTGATGATCTTTCTGATTGTGTGTATGTATATGAAGAATAATTTTGATTAGGATTAGATGAGTAATGTTGTGGCTTTTTTGTCTTTATATAGTCATTAACAGTAGAATCTGATCTAACCATAATATTGGAAATGTATCTATGATTACTTCCGCTAAGACCGTCAATTGTGGCCAAATTAATATCAAATCCTAAATTGTTTGCATTGCCTTCTTTCAAATGCGCTAATTCTTTTAAATAATCTCTACAGGCTACTTGGTAATTTTGGTAATTAGGGTTGATTTTTGTAATATTTTTTCTTAATAATTCAAGGATATTATAATCAGCATCTGGACAAAACCATAAATAAAATTTTATCTGTCTATTTATTTTTTTTAATTCAGGGCTAATTTTTTTATTATGTAATTTACATCTCATTTTATAATTTTTAAAATCAGATTTTAATTGTTTCTTAAAAACGCGCAAGTGATATTTATTTGTAAAAAATTTTAAAAATGGATTAGTATGAGCTGTATCTACAACTTTATAGTTTGAATCAAGTAGTGAATAGTCACCAGTTAAAGTATCAATAACAAAATGACCAATAGAATCATGAATATTTTCATTGACTGAATTATTGTCAAAGTTCTGTACATTTTTTTCGGAATCCTGAATGGAATCATCATGAAATATATGAGTAGTTGATTTATAATAATGTGGTTCAGGAGTATTTTTTTTGTAAGGAGTAGTTTTTTCTGCTTGAATTGGTCTGGCTTTTGATCTGGCATTTCTTCTAAAGAAATTAATCATTTCAGGTGAGTCTGGGGAATATCCTTGTTCAACCAATTTAGAATATTCATCAATAGAATTTGTACTAGTGTCTGAAAGTTTTTCTTTGTATTTTTGAGCTTTAATTTTAAATAGTTCTGTTACTTCAGGTGAACTGTAGCTATGTCCTGATGATATTAATTCTAATATTTTATTATCTAAATCTTTTTCTGACATATGTGTATAATCAGTATTCATAAAAAACCTCCTAAATTTTAACTTTTAAGTAAAAATTACTATATATTATTATAGTATAGTTATCCATAAAAGTCAAATTTTATGTAAAGTATTATAAATCTGTTTATTTTTTTTTAAAAAATAAATTTTTATGTGAAAAAATGTTGAATTATAAAAAATATATTGATATAATTTTTTTATAGAATACTAATGAGATATAAAAGGGGGATATACAAATGGCAAGACAACAAAAAAATGATAGGGTAATGCAACAAAGACCAGCTATTGTGAGGAGAGGTAGAAGAACAGTAAGACAAATAAATAAAGCAATTGAAAATTTAGAAAAATTAAAAGAAAATGTTGAAGATAGTGAAATAATAAATAAAATTGATGAACAAATTAAAAAAATTGAAGAAATTAGTAAGTCAATATCAGAAAATTTAAAATTTATAGAAGATAATGTATCAGAAAATGTTGAAATTGATGATAATATGTCTAAAGGTGAAGCAAATAGAATTGGTAATTTACGAAATGAAATTGTAAGAAATACAAGAGCATTGCAAAGTGCTGAAAATTCATTTGGTAATATTATACAAAATATAAATTCAGAAGAACAATTGGCTGACCTTGTAAATGGTAATATTTTAGATGATATTAGTGAAATAAGTAGAAAACAAGAAAATATAAGTCAAGACCAGGAAGATGTTGTAAAACAAGAAGAAACAAGAACAACAGATGCAAATCAACCAGAGACGGGAGATATAGATGGAAGAATAGCAACAGCACAAGAAAGATTAAGAGCAACTGGGGAAAGGATGAGAGCTGCAAGAGCAGAAGGAAATGATCAGGCATATGCACAAGCAAGATCAGAATATTCATCATTAACTGAGGAAATAAGTAATTTGCAAAATGAGAAACAAAGACAAGAAGAAGCAAGAACAGCAGATACAAATCAACCAGAGACGGGAGATATAGATGGAAGAATAGCAACAGCACAAGAAAGATTAAGGGCAACTGGAGAAAGGATGAGAGCTGCAAGAGCAGAAGGAAACGATCAGGCATATGCACAAGCAAGATCAGAATATTCATCATTAACCGAGGAAATAAGTAATTTGCAAAATGAGAAACAAAGACAAGAGGAAGCAAGAACAGCAGATACAAATCAACCAGAGACGGGAGATATAGATGGAAGAATAGCAACAGCACAAGAAAGATTAAGGGCAACTGGAGAAAGGATGAGAGCTGCAAGAGCAGAAGGAAACGATCAGGCATATGCACAAGCAAGATCAGAATATTCATCATTAACCGAGGAAATAAGTAATTTGCAAAATGAGAAACAAAGACAAGAGGAAACAAAAACACCAAAAGCAAATGAACAAGAAGCAGAAGATATAGATGGAAGGATAGCAACAGCTCAAAAAGAATTAAGAGAAACTGCGGAAAAAGTGAGAGCTGCGAGAAGAGCTGGAAACGAGGAAGAAGCTAAAGAAGAGCAAAAAAAATATAATGAAATAGCAAGTGAAATAAAAAAACTAGTTATTAAAAAGCAAAATGAAGCAATAAAGAAAAATAGAGCAAAATTTAATGAACAAAAAGAAAAACAAGAAGAAACAGTTGATAAAGATAATGAAGAAGACAGAAATAGCGAATTAGATAGTAAAAAGAATGAGCTAGATACTTTAATAAAAAGTATATTATCAAATGGAGGAAATATTATACCAGAGCAAGTTAACAAAATAAAACAATTAAAAAAAGAAATAAAGTTATTAGAGGATAAGCAGAATGGACAACTAAAAATAGAAGATAAGCATGATGGACAACTAAAAATAGAAGATAAGCGCGATGGACAGCTAAAATTAGAGGATAAGAAAAATGGTCAACTAAAGATAGAGGATCAACGTAAGCCAGTAGGGTATATAGAAATGAAAGATGAACATCCTGTTGTAAATCCAGAAATGGCTCTTGGAAAAACTGGATTACAAATATTTAGAGAGCAATTTAATCAAATGCCTGAAATGAAGAAAAAGCACGCAATTTCAGAAAGTCCAGCAAAATGGTTATTAGCTTCAGCTGGTGTGATTTCTGCAGCTGTAGTAACTGGTCCAGTAGGTGTTGCATTAGCAATAGGTGGTGTCGCAGCAACAGCAGCCTATAAACCAATAATGAAAGTATTAACTGGTCAAAGGAAATTGGAAAAGCAGATTCAAGAGCAATTTATGAAGATGGATACTGATGAATTTTTGAAAATGGCAAAATATTTAAATGAAGAAAAAATAATAACCTTGAAACCACATGCCGTAATATTGAATGCATTAGAAAAAGCTGCAAAGACAAAATGCTCTCAAGAAGCTAGTAGATTAAGAGAAGAAAAAAGTCATTTAGTAGAATTGCAAGAAAAACTTGGAAGTAAAAGTAATAAAACTCCAGAAGAATTAAGGGAACTAGCTGAAGCTGGAAAAAGATTAAAAGAAATAGATGGACATGGAGATGAATTAGGAGAACTTGAGGAATTATATAGAATACCGAAAGAAATAAAAAGGGGAACACAGAGAAAATCAGCAGAATATAAAGGTAATATGGCGGGAAAGAAAATAATGAATCTTTTTGCTAAAAGGAATAATACTACAAAAGAATACTCTGGATTTATAAATAATTATGCTGATGCTGAAAGGGCTGGCGATGAAGAGCAATATTTTGCTGATATAGAAAGACAGAATGGTAATGAAGAGGAAGCATTAAAAAGAGAAGATCAAGCAAGAAAATTTCATAATTTACAGAAATCTATTTTGAAAAATAATACAAAGGTTGTATTTGGAATTTCTAGAGGTCCAGGAAATGCTGGAGAGGATGGAACTACTGCTAGAATTGTAAGTGATCAAAAAGACCAAACAATTAGAGTAGCAACAGCAGCTGCAACATTAGGAATAGGTCTAACACATACACTTATAACAATGGTAAATGAAGTCAATGCTGTAAACCTTAATGCAGATGAAGCTGAAAGAGTTGCACAAATGTATAATGGAAGAGAAGATGAATATGCAAAAATTATAGAAGCAGCAAAACAAAATGGCAATGTTTCTCCAGAGGAAATAAAGAAGGCTATTATGTCTGAATTAGGTACTCAAGCAAATGCTGGAGAACAGGCAAATTTAAGTCAATTTGGAACTGCAAGTTATCAAAATGCCGGATATGTAAAAGCTGATGGATTATTAAATGAAACAGTAAGAAAAGAATTTGAAAGCTTGAATAAAGAAGACTTAAGCAAATTAAGTAGCTCTGAACTAATAGAAAGATTACAAAAAGCAATAATAAAATCGGGAGAGTCACAACAGCTTGCTGGTCAACAATTAGATGGAAAAGAGTTTATGTCTGGAGTTGATCATGTTGCAAATGCCGAGGTAAATTTAGAATCAGTTGAAGGTAAAAATTATGAAGCTGAGTTACTAGGAAAGTTTGGAAATCTATTAAAAAAATTAGAGAATTTCAAACCTGGTGAACAGATATCTGCGAATGTACAACGTTTAAAAAATAATTTCTTTGGTCCAGCAATGTCAACAATTGCAGCTGTAATTTATAGAGCAAAAGATATAAAAGATAATCATAAAGAAAGTAAAGATAAGAAAGAACAAGATAGAGATAATGGCATGGAAATATAAGAACAAAAGAAAAGGAGAGAGGAATTTATGGGGATAAGAGAAAGTTTAACTGTTAATTTTGAAGACAAAACTTTGGAATATCTAGACATGATGTTATATGTAACAAAGCAATTTGAGTATAAAAATAAAACATATTTATATTGCGTAAATAAGTCAACTGTAGATACAGATGAATTGGAAGTTTATTTTCTATATAGAGTTAGAGATGATAAATTTAATCATATAACAGACAAAAAGAAACAAATGGAATTACTTGAGGTTGTTTCTGGTTTGTATATGGATGATCTTATAAAGGATAGTTTAAAAAAGATAAATTAAAGTATCAAATAAGGGAGAGCCAAAAATATTAAATTTCAGTTAATATTTTTGGCTCTAATTTTGTAAGAATTAAAGTAAGAAGATACAAAATGATAAATTTTGTAGATATGTGTATTAAAATATAAAAAAATTTACATAAAATGTTGAAATATATGTAAAAACATGGTAAAATAATATATACGAAAGTTTTCGAAATAAAAGGAGGATGTTAAATGGATTTTGAAGAAAAATTAGATAAAAGAGTAAAAGAACTAGAAGAAAAGCTAAAAAAAACGAGTGAAAATATGCGTAAAGCTAAAGAAAATGGAAATGATGAGCAATATGAAAGAGAAAGTTCTAATCATACTAAATTAACTGAAGAAATAAGATCTTTGCAAAAGACAAAAGAAGCATTTGAGAAAATAAATAGACAAATAAAAGACAAACAAAAGCAATTAAATAGTATATCAAACCGTATGAAAAATGCAAGAAAAGATGGAAAAAACGATGAATATGATAAATTAAAGGCTGAATATGATAAAGTACATAAGGAAATTAAAGAATTGGTTAATGAAAGACAAAATAAGCTAATAAATGAAAATAGAGAAATATTTGGTGGTATAGATGAGAAAAAATCAATAGATAAAGATAAAAAAGATGGCGAATCAAAGAAATCATCAGATAAAGATAAAAAAGATGGTGAATCAAAGAAATCATCAGATAAAGATAAAAAAGATGGTGAATCAAAGAAATCATCAGATAAAGATAAAAAAGATGGCGAATCAAAGAAATCATCAGATAAAGATAAAAAAGATGGTGAATCAAAGAAATCATCAGATAAAGATAAAAAAGATGGTGAATCAAAGAAATCATCAGATAAAGATAAAAAAGATGGTGAATCAAAGAAATCATCAGATAAAGATAAAAAAGATGGTGAATCAAAGAAATCATCAGATAAAGATAAAAAAGATAGTGAATCAAAAGAGTCATCAGATAAAGATAAAAAAGATGGCGAATCAAAGAAATCATCAGACAAAGATAAAAAAGATGAAGAATATGAAAGATCTCTAATTGAAAGATATGCAGAGCTTATAAATCAAGGATACGATGTGGATTCTCCAGAACTAATAGAATTTTATAAAGAAATCGCTAAAGAAAGAAAAATAAAAATAGAACAAGAAAAAGGAATCCGAAATGAAAATGGAGATTTAAAATATCCAATTGTTCCAGTAAATAATGAGAAAACAACTGACGATGATAAGAAATATGAAATTGTTCCTGTAGATGAAAATATTCCAGAAAGTGATAAGACTGAGAATAGTGAAAACAAGAAAGATAAAAGATTGGAAATTGTTTATGATGGAAAAAATAATCAATATATATTAAAAAATTATAAAGATGAAAACCTTGTTTTTTATACAGAAGAGGAAAAGAAGAAATATTTTGAAACATTAGATCGAGTGTATAGCAAACCAGTAGCTGGTAAAAAATTCAAAAGCAAAAAGAAAAAAATTAGATATATAGAAGGATCATTTAAAAATGATAAAGAAAATTTAAAAGAAATATTAGGTGACAAAAAATTAAAGGATATTGCAAAATATTGTGATCCACAATTATTAGTTATGTTAGCCAATATTAATGTAATTTATGCTAAGCAATATGTTAGAGAATTATCAAAAGGAAAAGATGATAAAAAAGAGCCAGTTGAATATAGTATGAAATATAACTTAAAAGATATGAGAAAGAATCATAAAAGAACAAGATTATCATTATTACAAAGAATGAGAATAAATAAAATGGCAAAGAAAAATCATGAAAAAGGAGTTGCTGAATATATTCCTGATGATAAAAGTAGAAAATGGTTAATATTCCCTATAGTAGGAGCATTAGCAGCTGGAGGAATAGCCTTAGCTAATAATCAAAAAAACAACGAAAAACAAGTTCAACCAAAACAGGAATATACAGACACAACGAATCCAGGCGGAAATTTAGAAAAAACTACTGGACAAACTACAACAGAGCATACTTCTGAACGAACAACAACAACAACTAAGACTGCAAATAAACCATCTGTACAAGATGTTCCTAGTACACTTGATAAATCAGTAGTAGATACATCAGGTAATGATAGAAAAAATGAAAATCAAGGATTAGTATTAGGAAGTAAAGTCTCAATGCCCGCTGGTGTTACATATACACAAGATAGCTTGGAAAATGGAGCAAAAGGAGTTATTGGAGAATTATCATACAGACCAGAAGGTGAATATGTTATAGATAGAGTAGCATTATGGTATGACGGAAAATTACAAGCTAATTTAGGAACAGCAGGTACAGATGTAAATCAAGAAATTGAAAAAATAGCAAAAAAATTGGGAGTAAATCCATCAGAGATTGTTCAAAAAGCACATATTTGCTTAGGTGAAAATCATGATGCTCCAACAGGATGGATTAAAGCTGATGAATTTAGTATGGATGATATAAAAGCAAACATAAGTAAAACTTATGATCAAATTCAACAAGAAAAAGTAGCAAAACAAACTCAGACTCAAAAAAATACTCAACAACAAGATCACGAAGATAGATAAAAAACTTAATTTAACACAACTTGAATATTGACTTATGAATATATCGATGATATAATATTAACCGTTAGTATATAAAGCCAAGAATGGCAAAATATACTAGCGGTTAAAATATTTTCAGGAGGTGAAATTTAAGTGCCAACAATTAATCAATTAGTAAGAAAAGGAAGACAAACAGGTGTAACAAAATCTACAGCCCCAGCTTTACAACATGGATACAATTCTATGAAAAAGAAAATGACTGATAGACGTTCACCACAAAAAAGAGGTGTATGTACAGTTGTTAAAACAGTAACACCTAAAAAACCAAACTCAGCTTTAAGAAAAGTAGCAAGGGTTAGACTTTCAAATGGTTATGAAGTAACATCTTATATCCCAGGAATAGGACACAACTTACAAGAGCATAGTGTTGTATTAATAAGAGGAGGAAGAGTAAAAGACCTTCCAGGTGTTAGATATCACATAATCAGAGGAACATTAGATACTGCAGGAGTTAAAGACAGAATGCAAGCAAGATCTAAATACGGAGCTAAAAAACCAAAAAAATAAACCGTAATTTGGAATAAAATTGCAAGGTGCATATAACTTACTAATTTAGGTTTGTACTTAAATTAATAATAGATTATATAGCACTTAACTAAAAAGTATTAAGAAGGAATTATTAGTATTAAGCTTTTTAGAGTACCTAAAATACTAGGTTATATTAGTATTAAATATTATAAGGAGGGAAGAATAGTGCCAAGAAAAGGATATATAGCAAAAAGAGAAGTTTTACCAGATCCAATGTATAATAGCAAAGTTGTTACAAAATTAATAAACAATGTAATGCTTGATGGTAAAAAAACAGTTGCTCAAAAAATAGTTTATGATGCATTTGACATCATAAAAGAAAAAGAAAACAAAAATCCATTAGAAGTTTTTGAAGATGCACTAAACAATGTAATGCCAGTTCTAGAAGTTAAAGCTAGAAGAATTGGTGGTGCTACATACCAAGTGCCAATTGAAATAAGACCAGAAAGAAGACAAACATTAGGTTTAAGATGGTTAGTTGTTTATGCTAGAAATAGACATGAAAAAACTATGTCAGAAAAATTAGCTGGAGAAATAATGGATGCAGTAGCTGGAAACGGTGGAGCTTTCAAGAAGAAAGAAGATATGCATAAAATGGCTGAAGCTAACAAAGCTTTTGCTCATTATAAATGGTAAAATTAAGATAAAATATATTATTAAAAAGTATATAGGTATCTTAAATTTTAAATTAAAAATTGTAGTAAATAGCACATTAACTTTTTAATAAATATTTTGTGAAAATACAGAATATTTTTAATTAGTTAATTTGCTATATATACATTAAGATTAAATAAAATAAAGGAGGAAAATATGGCTGGAAGAGAATTTCCTTTAGAGAAAACAAGAAATATAGGAATAATGGCTCACATTGATGCTGGTAAAACAACAACAACAGAAAGAATCTTATTTTATACAGGAAAAACTCATAAAATAGGAGAAGTTCATGAAGGTGCAGCTACAATGGACTGGATGGTTCAAGAGCAAGAAAGAGGTATAACAATTACTTCTGCTGCTACAACATGTCATTGGTTAGGTCATAGAATTAACATTATTGATACACCAGGACACGTTGACTTTACAGTTGAAGTTGAAAGATCTTTAAAAGTTCTTGATGGTTCAGTTTTAGTATTAGCAGCAAAAGGTGGAGTTCAACCACAATCAGAAACAGTTTGGAGACAAGCTGATAAATACCAGGTTCCAAGAATGATCTATGTTAACAAAATGGATATTACAGGTGCAGATTTTTATGCTTGTATAGACCAAGTTAAAGATAGATTAGGAGCTAACCCTGTTCCAATTCAATTACCAATAGGAGCAGAAGATAATTTCCAAGGAATCGTTGATTTAATAAAAATGAGAGCATTCATTCATAAAGACGATTTAGGAAAAGAAATTGAAGAAACTGATATTCCTGCAGATTTAAAAGAAAAAGCAGAAGAATACAGATCTAAAATGGTTGAAGCTGCTGCAGAACAAGATGATGAATTAATGATGAAATATTTAGAAGAAGGAGAACTTTCTGAAGAAGAAATCAAAAAAGGTTTAAGAAAAGGAACAATTGCTAACACAGTAGTTCCAATGACTTGTGGTTCATCATACAAAAACAAAGGTGTTCAAGAATTATTGAATGCAGTTGTTGATTATTTACCATCTCCAGTAGATATACCTGCTATAAAAGGTGTAGACTTAGATGGAAATGAAACAGATAGAAAACCAAGTGATAGTGAACCATTTGCAGCTTTAGCATTTAAAATTGCAACAGATCCATTTGTTGGAAAATTATGTTTCATAAGAGTTTACTCAGGAACATTAGATTCAGGATCTACAATATTAAATGCAAATAAAGGTAAAAAAGATAGAATCGGAAGATTACTATTAATGCATGCAAATCACAGAGAAGATTTAAATAAAGTATATGCAGGAGATATAGCTGCAGCTGTTGGATTAAAAGAAGTATCTACAGGTGATACTTTATGTGATCCAAGTGCACCAGTTATACTTGAATCAATGGAATTCCCAGAGCCTGTTATTGATATTGCTATTGAGCCTAAAGATAAAGCTAATAGTGAAAAAATGGGTATTGCTTTAGCAAAATTAGCTGAAGAAGATCCAACGTTCAAAACATATACAAATCATGAAACAGGACAAACTGTTATCGCTGGTATGGGTGAGTTACACTTAGATATCATCGTTGATAGATTAAAAAGAGAATTCAAAGTTGAATGTAATGTAGGTAAACCACAAGTTTCTTACAAAGAAACAATTAGAAATAAAGTTAAAGTTCAAGGTAAATTTGTACGTCAATCAGGTGGACATGGTCAATATGGTGATGTATGGATTGAAATGGAACCATTAGAGCCAGGTAGTGGAATTAAGTTTGAAAGCAAAATCGTTGGTGGAGCTGTTCCTAAGGAATATATTAAACCAATCGAAGATGGAATCAGAGAAGCTGCAGATAGCGGTATACTTGCTGGATATCCAGTTATCGACTTTAAAGCTACATTAGTTGATGGTTCATACCATGAAGTTGACTCTTCAGAAATGGCATTCAAAATAGCTGCTTCTATGGCATTTAAAGAAGCTTGTAAACAAGCTAAATCTGTTATATTAGAGCCTATTATGAAAGTTGAAGTAACAGTTCCAGAAGAATACATGGGAGATGTTATTGGAGATATCAACGCTAGACGTGGTAGACTTGAAGGAATGGAAGCTAAATCTGGTAACCAAGAGATAAGAGGATTTATACCATTATCAGAAATGTTTGGTTATGCAACAGATTTACGTTCTAAAACACAAGGTAGAGGAACATACTCTATGGAACCTTCTCACTATGAAGAAGTTCCAAAATCTGTACTAGAAACAATAGTTGCTAGTAGAGCTAAAAAAGACTAATAAAATTTGTTTTGATAGAAATTAATTTATTAATTCTATCAAAACAATTAAATATAATAAAACACTTGCTTTTTTTATTGAAATATTATAAAATGGCGGTGAAAAATTTGTTATTAATTTTCAAAATAAATAAATATGAGAGCAATCTCAACAAATTAAAGGAGGAATTTTAAAATGGCTAAGGAAAAATTTGAAAGAACAAAACCACACGTTAACATTGGTACAATCGGACACGTTGACCATGGTAAAACAACAACAACAGCAGCTATTACAAAATATTTAAGTTTATTAGGAAAAGCTAAATTCGAAGCATATGATCAAATCGATGGTGCTCCAGAAGAAAAAGCTAGAGGAATCACAATCAACACAGCTCACGTTGAATATGAAACAGATAAGAGACATTATGCTCACGTTGACTGCCCAGGACATGCTGACTATGTTAAAAACATGATCACAGGTGCTGCTCAAATGGATGGTGCTATATTAGTTGTTTCTGCAGCTGATGGACCAATGCCACAAACAAGAGAACATATCTTACTTGCTAGACAAGTTGGTGTTAAATATATAGTTGTATATTTAAACAAATGTGATATGGTTGACGATCCAGAATTATTAGAATTAGTTGAAATGGAAGTTAGAGACTTATTATCAAGCTATGATTTCCCAGGAGATGAAATTCCAATTATAAAAGGATCTTCATTAAAAGTATTAGAGAGCACATCTACAGATCCTAACGATCCTGTATATCTTCCAATGAAAGAATTAATGGATGCAGTTGATAGCTATATCCCAACACCAGAAAGACCAGTTGATCAACCATTCTTAATGCCAATCGAAGACGTATTCACTATTACTGGTAGAGGAACAGTTGTTACTGGTAGAGTTGAAAGAGGTGTTGTTAAATTATCAGATGAAGTTGAAATCGTTGGATTATCAAAAGAATCTAAGAAAACAGTTGTTACTGGTGTAGAAATGTTCAGAAAATTACTAGACCAAGCAGAAGCTGGAGACAACATTGGTGTTCTTTTAAGAGGTATTCAAAGAGAAGAAGTTGAAAGAGGACAAGTTTTAGCTAAACCAGGAACAATACATCCACATACAAAATTCAAAGCACAAGTATACGTATTAACTAAAGAAGAAGGTGGACGTCATACACCATTCTTCACAAACTATAGACCACAATTCTATTTCAGAACTACAGACGTTACAGGTGTTATTGAATTACCAGAAGGAACAGAAATGTGTATGCCTGGAGATAACGTAGATATGACAATCGAATTAATCACACCAATCGCTATCGAAAAAGGATTAAGATTCGCTATCCGTGAAGGTGGTAGAACAGTAGGTTCAGGAGTTGTAGCTGAAGTTATTGAATAATAAATAATTTTATATACAAAAAATAGTAGGAAAATAAATTTTCCTACTATTTTTTCATATTATTTTAATTCCACAACAGTTACACCAGTTTCACCTTCACCGAAAGTTCCTAGTCTAAATGATTTTACATGTGAGTTTGTCTTCAAAAAATTGTGGATTCCTTGGCGTAATTTGCCTGTTCCTTTTCCGTGAACAATTCTAACTGTTGATAAATTTGCTAGGGCAGAGTCATCTAAAAATTTATCTACTACAAAAATTGCTTCTTCAACAGTTTCACCAATTACGTTTATTTCAGTAACAGCTGTTTTACTTTTTAATTTGTTATTGAAATTTCTACTGCTAAAGCTTTTTTGTTTATTATTAGATTTTTGAGTATTATTTTTTATTGCAACTAATTTATCTGTTTTTACTGTCATTTTCATACTACCAATTTGAACTTGAACTTCATTTGATTTATTTGGTAAAGTAAGAACAGTTCCATTTTGGTTTAATGTTTTTACTAATACTGTCATTCCAATAGTTACATTTTCTAATGTAGTAGATGGCTCTGATAGATTGTTTGGAGTTGTAGATGAGTTGTTATTTTTTATATCCTCATTAAGTTTATTTCTTATAGAATTGGCTTTTTTTAGAGCTTGGGCATCTGCATTATTATAAAGTTCGTTTAAACTTGATATAATAGAATTGGCTTCTTTTTTTGCATTTAGCAGAATTTCGCGGGCTTGCATTTTAGCTTTTTCAATAATATCATTTTCTCTTGTTGATAATTGTGTATTTTTATTGTCAAAATTTTTTCTTAAAAGTTCTATCTGATTAGAATTTTGTTTTATTTTATCTTTTTCTTTCTCGATTTCAACTTTATCATCATAAATATTTTTTATAAGTTCTTCAACATCAATATGTTCATCATTCATAAGCTCTTCTGCTCTTGTTAGTATAGAATCTGGCATTCCAAGTCGTTTGGTTATTGCAAAAGCATTGCTTTTTCCAGGAACACCAACAAGTAATTTATATGTAGGTTTTAAATTTTCAATATCAAATTCAGAGCTTGCATTTTCGAATCCATCTGTAACAAGTGCATAATTTTTTATTTCTTGATAATGTGTTGTGGCAAGTGATAAAGTTCCTAATTTGTGAAAATATTCCAATATACTAATTGCCAAGTTAGCACCTTGAATAGGGTCTGTTCCAGAGCCCAATTCATCTACTAGTATAAGACTTTTTGATGTTGCTTGTTTATAAATTTCAATGATATTTAACATATGTGAAGAAAAAGTACTTAAGGATTCTTGAATGCTTTGTTCATCACCAATATCTGCAAATATATTGTCAAAAACGTATAAACTACTACCATCTTTTGCAGGTATATGTAATCCTAAGTAAGCCATTAAACATAATAATCCAACTGTTTTTAAAGTAACAGTTTTTCCACCAGTATTTGGTCCTGTAATAATTAAGGATGTATATTTATTTCCAATTTCAACATCAATAGGAACAACAACTTTTTCATCAATAAGTGGATGACGAGCTTCTTTGAAATCGATAAATTTTTCTTCGTTTATAATAGGTTCTACACATTTAAATTTATTAGAGAATTTTGCTTTAGCAAAAATTAAATCCAAATTTGCAATAGAATTTAGTGAAATTTCTATATTATTTACAATTGGAATTAGAGAATCAGATAGATTTTTTAAAATTCTTTCAATTTCAACATTTTCTTCTAATTGTAAATTATGTGCTTGATTATTCAATTCAAAAATTGAAATAGGCTCTATAAATACTGTAGAACCGCTGTATGATATATCGTGAACAAAGCCTTTTACATTATCTTTATATTCAACTTTAATAGGGATAACATATCTATCATTTCTAATTGTAACTATGGGATCCATTATAAATTTTGAATATGTTGATGAATGGATAAATTTATTTAAATTTTCTTTTATAGAAGATTCTAAATTTCTTCTTTTTCTACGCAAATTACTAAGAGCAGAGGAAGCCTCATCTGCAACAGTTGACTCATCTAAAATAGATTTAAAAATATTATTTTCTAAATCTATATTTGTATATAAATTATCGAAATAATTCTCAATAGAATCATATTTAGATACATCATCTATAGAAGAAAAATACGATTTTAAGTTTCGCGAAATTTTTAAAATATGACCAACTTTCAATAAATTTCCACAAGAAAGAGCCATATTACTTTTCAATAATTTGGATATTTGGCTAAAATCTTGAACGTCAGCAATTGGTGGATTGCTGTTTTGAGCAATTAAATTTTTTGCTTGTGTTGTTTCAGATAGTAAATGCTTAACAATTAATTTATTACTAGAAGGTTCAATGTTATGCAAAAGTTGTTTCCCAATTTCTGTAACGCAATAATATTCAAGAACATCTATTATTTTATTTAATTCTAATTTTTTTATATATTTTTCATTCATAAGAATAGTTCAAATCCTTTCTAAAACACAATAATATAATTTAATATAGCACAATTTTAAAGAAAAATAAATGAAATGTTTGTTTTTTTGTGATATAATCCGTTCAATAATTATGAAAAAAATTTTAATTAATTAAAAGGAGAATAAAGAAAAATGAAACTTAATATAGTAATGTGTGAACCAGAAATACCACAAAATACAGGAAATATAGCAAGAACTTGTGCAATAACAGGAGCAAAATTACATCTAATACATCCATTAGGATTCAAAATAGATGATAAAAGCCTAAAAAGATCTGGATTAGATTATTGGGATAAATTAGATATAGAGGAACATGATTCACTTCAATCTTTTTTGAATAAATATAAGCCAGAAGAAAATAATATGTTTTTTGCAAGTACAAAAGCAACACATTGTTATTCAGATGTTGATTATTCAAAATTTGACGAAGTATTTGTATTATACGGAAAAGAAACGAAGGGGTTACCAGAAGATTTATTACAAAAATATATAGAAAATACAATAAGAATTCCAATGAGAAATACATTAAGGTCACTAAATTTATCAAACTCAGTTGCAATTATAACTTATGAAATATTAAGACAAATAAATTTTAATGGGTTACAAGAAATTAGTGATTATTTCTAGAAAAATTAGTATAAATATGAAAAAATAAAAAGCTTTAAAAAAGTTTACATAACATTGACATTTTTTTCATTTTCTGTTATAATAATAGATACAAATTTTTAAAAGGAGTTGGTAAAAAATGGCTATAAGTAAAGGTCAAAAAAATGATGGAACAAAAGAAGAGAAAGTATCACTTGAAGAAAAGATTGAAAGTTTAGTTGAATGGAGAAAAAAATATCCAAGAGCTACAATAGTACCTGGTGTTTCAAGATATGTTTTTGAAAGTTATGCAAAAACAGAAGAAGAACAAAATCAATTATTTGAAGAATATGAGAAAATGCGTGAGTACTACAAATATATAACTAGAAGAAAATGGCAAGGAAAACTTAATGATGAACAAATCGAAAGTTGTAGAGAGGGAAAAGTTGGCGGTGTTTTTGGAAGAGACACTAAGACAGCTGAATTAATAAAAAAATATGACTTAAGAGAAAAAGAGGTTGATTTTATTACAGCACATTATGGTAACATAGATGAATTTAGAAAATGCTACATAGATGCAGTAAGTAATCAGGACTTTAGTAGATTAAGATATGGTTCAATAGAAAATTTAATAAGTGAATTTGATTTAAATAGCCCTGACTGGGTTTCAAGAGAATCAAAAAATAATAGACTTGGAGACATTATAAATGATCTTCCAGGAAGAAGAAATACTTTTGTGAAGCGTGAAGAATTAGAAAAGAAAGTTATTGAGACAATTAAAGAAAAAGGTTATTCTGAACAAGAACAAGAAATATTATTTATGTGGTATGGAATAAATGGTATGGAGAAAGCTGATGAGAAAAAAATAGCAGAAAAAACTGGAAAATATCCAGCTCGTATATATAGAATAGTTGAAAAATCTATGAAAGAATTTAAAACTCCAGAATTTCTTGAACAATTAGATTCAGAAAATATAACATTAGATATAGATGTGGATTTACAAAAAGGAATTATTGAAGAATATTTTAAAAACTTTGATATATTTGTACCTAGAGAGCCTGTAAGCATGGATGAAGATGTTAAAGCTAAATTAGATACTATGTTATTAGATGGAGTTGAAAAAACTAAAAAAAGAAAAGAAGTAGTAAATAATCAAATTGCAATAGCTGAATCTATGATAAAAGGTCCTACTAATAGTGAATTAATTGAACCTGGAAAAGAAGAAGAAATAGAGGAATTCATAGAAAACAATGAATATATTGTTGGAGAAAAGAAAGATATGTTAAAAAAATTGCTAGCTAAAAGAGTTGCAGATGCTAAGCGATTGGCTATAGTTTCAGATAAAGATGGACTTAGATTGAAAACTCTTGAGACTCCAATAGAAGAATTAGACTTATCAGTACGTACATTCAATTGTTTAAAGAGAGCACAAATAAATACAATTATGGATTTAGTTGGAAAATCAGGAGATGAAGTGTCAATGATAAGAAACCTAGGTAAATTGGGTTATAATGAAGTAATTAGTATATTGCAACCTTTAGCAATAGAAATAGTAGATGGCCATTTGAATTTTGCAAGTGCAAATTCACCTAAAAATAATGGTGTTCCTGGAGAAGATGAAAAAGAAACTCTTGTAAAACATATATTAGAACAACAAGATACTATTGGAGAACAACAAGCAGAAATAAATGAATTATCTTCACAAAATAAGGAGGAAGTAAATGAATAATGATGGATTAATTGGATATAAAAAAAGTTCTATATCTAAAATTAAGAATTCATTAAAAAAAACTTTGAAAAAAAATGAAGATAATTATATTCAAGAGGAATCTGCTATTGAATTAAAGAAAAATGATAATTTACGAAACAATTTTATTAATAATTTGAAAGTGGATGCAAAAGTGACAAATGCCGTTATTGAAAAAAGAAAATTTTTAGAAAAAATCAATGGAAATGAAGAAACATTGAAGATGCTATCAATAGACAGACTAAAGAAACTTGAAAAATATTATAATAATATTATTGAACAAAATAATAAAAAAATAAGAAATTTAAAGAAAACAACATAATAATATAAATTAAGAAAGATATACTTTATTACAATTTTTGATATGATATTGTAAAGTAAAATAAAAGTGGAATAAAATTCCAAAAAATGCTTGATTTTTCTTGTAATAAAGGGTATAATATTAATGCAATATAAAAAAACAGAAGAGTGGGAACAAATCCCACTCTTTAATTGTAATAAAGGAGGATTTTATATTGGCAAATATAGAAGAAAAAGTAGAAAATAGTATATCTAAAATAATTGAAAATTTAGGATATAAGCTATATGATGTTCAATATGCAAAGGAAGGCAAAGATTATTTTTTGAGAATCTTTATAGAAAAAGAAAATGGAGAAATTACATTAGATGATTGTGAAAATGTAAATAATGCAATTACAGACATTTTAGATAAAGATGATTACATTAAAGAGCAATATTTTCTAGAAGTATCATCAACTGGTGTTGAAAAAATGATACGAAAAGATAAACATTTAAAGGAAAATATTGGAGAATATATAACAATAAAACTTTTCAAACCAATAAACAATTTTAAAGAATATGTAGGAAAGTTAAAAAGTTTTGATGACCAAATAATAACAATTGAAGTAGAAAATGAAGAATTAAATATAGAGCGAAAAAATATATCATTAATAAAAAAATATTATGATTGGAATGTTTAAAAGGAGGATATTGAAATGAAGGGTGAAACAAAACAAAATAAAGGTATAAATATTGATAGTAAAGAGTTAGTAATAGCTTTAAATGAATTGGAAAAAGAAAAAGGTATAAAAAAAGATTATATGTTAGAATCTATTGAAACAGCATTAGTTACAGCATATAAAAGAAATTATGATTCAAATGCTGACAATGTAAAAGTTACAATGCATCCAGAAAGTGGAGAAATACATGTAATTGCTGAAATGGAAGTTGTGGAAACCGTTGAAGATGATAAAACACAAATTAATTTAGAGGATGCAAAAAAAGTTAATAAAAATTTGGAAGTAGGAGATACAGCTCAAGTTGAAATTATACCAAGAAATTTTGGTAGAATAGCAGCTCAAACAGCTAAACAAGTTATTATACAAAAAATAAGAGAAGCTTCAAGAAATGTATTATTTGATGAATTCAGTGAAAGAAAAGGTGAGATAATCTCTGGATTAGTTCAAAAAGCTGATGGTGGAATTGTAGTAGTTGATTTAGGTAAACTAGAAGGTGTTATGCCTTTAAAAGAACAAATTCCTACAGAAAAATACAAGGTAAATGATAAAATTAGAGCTTGTGTTATGGATGTGGAAAGAGGAGTTAAAGGTGCACCACAAGTTATTATATCAAGAGCAAGTTCTGATTTTGTAAGAAAATTATTTGAACTTGAAATTCCAGAAATATATGAAGGTGTTATTGAAATAAAAAGTGTTTCAAGAGATCCAGGAAGCAGAAGTAAAGTTGCTGTATATTCTCCAAATGAAAATATTGATCCAGTTGGCTCTTGCGTAGGTCAAAAAGGAATAAGAATTCAAAATATAATTAATGAATTAAATGGAGAAAAAATTGATGTAATAGAATGGAATGCAGATCCATCAATTTATATATCTGCAGCATTATTACCAGCACAAGTTTTAGCTGTAGATATTAAAGATGAAGAAAGATTTGCTCAAGTAATAGTTCCAGATGACCAATTATCATTAGCAATAGGAAAATCTGGTCAAAATGTTAGATTAGCTGCAAAGTTAACTAATTGGAAAATCGATATAAAAAGTGAGTCTCAATTTAGAAAAATGATCGAAGAAGCAAATAATCAAGAAGAAACTGCAGAAGAAGTTTCAGAAGAATCATCAGAGCAAGTTGAAGAATAATTAATATAAAAAATATGTTTGAATACAATGGGAAGTGATAATTTGAAAAAAATACCACAAAGAACATGCATTGGATGTAATGTTCAAAAAAATAAAAGTGATTTAATTAGAATAGTAATGAATAAAGAAGGCAACATAAGCATTGATAAGACAGGCAAAGCAAATGGCAGAGGGGCATACATTTGCAATAACATAGAGTGTTTAGAAAAAGCAATTAAATCAAAAAAATTGGAAAGAAGTTTTGAAAGAAAGATAGATGATACAATTTATAATTCTTTAAGAAATGAAATCATAGACAAAAATTAATATTATGGGGGTGAAATTTATTGGCTAAGATTAAAATTCATGAAATCGCTAAAAAGATAGGTCTAACCAGTAAGGAAATAATAGAAAAGGCTAATGAACTGGGAATTAATGTCAAAAGTCATTTAAGTTCTATTGAAGATGAACAAGCAGAAAAAATAGAAAAAAGCCTTGCTAATAAAAAAGAAAGTAAGAAAAATGACAAAGACAAAAATCAAGGTAAAGAAAAAAGCAAAAGTAAAGATGATAAAAAAGACTCTAGCAAAGATAAAAAAAAGCAACAAGAAACTCCAGTAATCATTAGAAGAGAAGTTATTGTTTCTGAGGCTGAACCTGAGGAAAAGTCAAACAAAAAGCAAGAGAATAAAAACAATATTGGTTTTGTAGAAAGAAATAAAAATAAAAATTATAATATTGTTTATAGAAATAAACAACAAAAACCTCTTACAGTAAGTGAGTTATTTGGAATTAAAGATAAAAAGAAAGAAGAAGAGGAAAGAAGAAAAGCTGAAGAAGAAAAGAAAAAAGCTGAAGAGGCCCAAAGATTATTAGAAGAGCAAAAAAGAGCAGAAGAGCAAAAAAAGGCTGAATTACAAAAACAAATGGAAGCTCAAAAACAAGAAGAATTAAAAATTGCTAATGAAAAAAATGTAGGAGAGAAGAATATTATAAAGGAGAAAACTGAAAAGGCTGAAAATAAGAATATGGATGTAACAGTTAAAAAAGAATTTAGTAAAAACGAAAATAATTACGATAGAAGAAATAATATGAACAATAGACGTAATAACGAAGATAATAAATTTAATAACGAAAATAGAGAAAATAGATATAACGGAAATAATAGATATAATAATAGAAATAATAGTGATTATAGAAACAATGACAATAGAAACAACACTGGATATAGCAATAACAGATATAATAGAAATGATAGATATAATAATGGTAATAACAACAATGACAGATACAACAATAACAATGGTGATAGAAGATTTAATAATAGAAATGGCAACCAACAAAATAATAGAAATAATAATGGATATAATAATGGTGGTTACAATAATAGATATAATAATAACAACAATAGAAATGGTAATAGACCTCTTGATGAAAAAGGAATTGATAAGAACATTAAGAATATAATGTCAACTGAAATTGTAGAGAAAGAATCTCAAAGAGATTATACAAGTAAATCTATTGACAAAGCTAAACAAAACAAATTTGAGGAATCTAAAGCTAATAATAAAAAGCCAGCTAAATCAAGAAGACAAGATAGATTTTCTGAAATTGATGATGGTAAATTAAAGGACTTAAAACAAGTTGATAGATTATCTCATATGTTTGATGAGCAAGATGGTGGAATGCTTGATTATTATGATTTAAGTAATGATAGAGGAAAAAGAAATAAGAAAAAGAATAATAATAAAAATGAAAAAGAAAAAAGTAAGCAAAAAATATTCCAATTAACAGAAATTACAATTCCAGAAACTATTACTGTTAAGGATTTAGCAGCAGAGCTTAAAAAGACAAGTGGAGAAGTTATTACTAAATTAATGGGACTTGGAATTATGGCTACTATTAACAACGAATTAGATTTTGATACAGCATTTTTAGTTGCTGGAGAATTTGGAGTAACAGCAAATAAAAAGAAAGTTGTTAATGAAGAAGATGTTTTATTTGATGAGTCAGAAGATAAAGCAGAGGACTTAAAACCACGTCCACCAGTAGTTGTTGTTATGGGTCACGTTGATCATGGTAAAACATCACTATTAGATACTATTAGAAAAACAAATGTAATTGAAGGAGAAGCTGGTGGTATTACACAACATATTGGTGCATACAAAGTAAATGTAAATGGTAGAGAAATAACATTCTTAGATACACCAGGTCACGAAGCATTTACAAGTATGAGAGCAAGAGGTGCTCAAATTACTGATATAGCAATCCTTGTTGTTGCAGCTGATGATGGTGTTATGCCTCAAACTGTAGAAGCTATAAACCACGCTAAAGCAGCCGAAATTCCAATTATTGTTGCTGTTAATAAAATTGATTTACCAAATGCTAATATTGAAAAAATAAAACAAGATTTAATGCAATATGATTTAGTTTCTGAAGAATGGGGAGGAGATACAATATTTGTACCTATCTCTGCAAAGAAAGGTCTAAACATTAATAATTTACTTGAAATGGTATTGTTAGTTGCAGATATGAAAGAGCTAAAAGCAAACCCAAATAAACAATCAAAAGGTGCAGTTATTGAAGCAAGACTTGATAAATCTAAAGGTCCAATCGCATCAGTTCTCGTACAACGTGGTACTTTAAATGTTGGTGATACAATTGTTGTTGGAACTTCTATAGGTAGAATAAGAGCAATGAAAAATGATAAAGGTCAAAGTGTTAAAGCTGCTGGACCATCAACACCTGTTGAAATAATGGGATTAACTGATTTACCAGAAGCAGGAGATACTTTCTATGAAGTTAAAAATGAAAAAATGGCTAAACATTTAATTGAAAAGAGAAAACTAAAAGAAAGAGAAAAACATTTAAATAACAATAATGTTGTTACTTTAAATAATCTATTTGAAAAAATGGCTAGTGAAGATTTAAAACAATTAAATTTAATTGTAAAAGCAGATGTTCAAGGTTCTGCAGAAGCTATTAAACAATCATTAGAAAAATTATCAAATGATGAAGTTAAAGTAAAAGTTATACATTCTGTTGCTGGAGCTGTAAACGAATCTGATGTTCAACTTGCAAAGGCTGCAGAAGCAATAATTATAGCATTTAATGTTCGTCCTGTTGGTTCAGCAAAAGAAGTTGCTGAAAAAGAAGGTGTTGAAATTAAACAATATTCAGTTATTTATAAAGCTTTAGAAGATGTAGAAGCTGCTATGAAAGGTCTATTAGATCCAATTTATGAAGAAAAAGTAATTGGTAATGCATTAGTAAGACAAACATTTAAAGTATCAGGAGTTGGAACAATTGCTGGATGTTTTGTTACTGATGGAAAAATAGAAAGAAATGCGGGAGTTAGAGTAATTCGTGATTCAGTTGTTATTCACGAAGGTAAATTAGTTTCTTTAAAGAGATTTAAAGATGATGTTAAAGAAGTTACAAAAGGATTTGAATGTGGTTGTCAAATTGAAAATTACAATGATTTAAAAGAAAATGATGTAATTGAATTCTTTGTAATGGAAGAAGTTAAAAGATAATTAAAACGAAAGGAAGATAAGTTTATGGCAAAAAATGATACTAGACTAAATAGAATTAATGAAGAGCTTAAAAAAGAAATTAGTCATGTTTTGACATTCGAACTTAAAAATCCAAATGTTACAGGATTATTAAGTGTTACAAGGGCTAAAATAACACCTGATTTAAAATATGCTAAAGTTTATGTAAGTGTATTAAATTCTAAAAATCTAGAAAAAACAATGCAAGGTTTAAAAGATTCAGCAGGTTTTATAAGAAGCCAAGTAGCCAAAACTGTTAATTTAAGAATAACACCAGAGCTAATTTTTGAATTAGATGATTCAATGGAATATGGTGCTAAAATCGATAATATACTTAAAGAAATAAAAGGTGAACAATAATAAGAATTTATATAAGTAAAAGATAAGTCTGTCAGTGGGGACAAAGTTAATTAACAACATTGTTAACACTGACACTTACTAACAATGCACCTGAATTTCAGAAAGGATTGATATAATGAGTACTTTAGATAAAATATTTGAAGAAATAAATAAAGCAGAATCAATAGTAATATTAACACATGAAAATCCTGATGGAGATGCTGTTGGAACAAGTTTAGCTTTATATAATGCACTAAAACTATACGGAAAAAATAATGTTGATGTTATAATTCCAGAATGCCCAAAAACATTTAATTTTTTACCAGGTTCAAGTGAAATAAAAAAAGAAAGTAATGTTGAAAATTATGATTTAGCAATTGCTGTTGATTGTGCTTCATTTGATATGTTAAATGGTCTATCAAAGAAATTTGAAGATGCTATTACTACAGTTGTTATTGATCATCATGGAACTAATAATATGTTTGGAGATTATAATTTTGTTAATCCAGATGCACCAGCATGTGCAGAAGTTATGATTGTTGCACTTAGTGCATTTAAATTGGAAATTAATAAAGAAATTGGAACATGTTTATTAGTAGGTATAATAACAGACACAGGTGGATTTAAATATCAAGGTGTAACAGCTGAAACATTTGAATTTGTAGCTGGATTATTAAGAAAAGGTGTTAATGTTTCAGATACGTACAGAAAAGTTCTTCAAGTTAAAACTAAATCTGCTTTTGAGTTAACAAGAGTTGCAAATAATAGAATTGAATTTTTTGAAGATGGTAAAATTGCATATACATATGTAACTTTAGAAGATTATGAAAAATTTAATGCTGTTGCTGGAGACCATGAAGGAATTGTTGACATAGGTAGAGATATCGAAGGTGTTGAAGTTTCTATATTTATTAGAGAAATTAAGGGAAAAGGATTAAAAGTTTCTTTACGCTCTAATGATAAAGTTAATGTTGACGAAATAGCTTTATTGTATGGAGGAGGAGGTCATCCTAAGGCAGCTGGATTTTCTATTGATTATGATTTGGAATCTGTTAAACAAAGAGTTATTGCTGAAGCTAAGAGATATTTATAAAAGATAATTTGGGCGAATTCAATTCGCCCTTTTTATGATTATAATTTTATTTTGAAATATTTTATAAATACAGTAAATTATAATAATTTAAATTTTTAAGGGAGTTTTTTATGGATGGAATTATTATTGTGGACAAGTCAAAGGAATTTACTTCTAATGACGTTGTTAACAAAGTAAAAAAAATTTTAAATGTAAAAGTTGGACACACAGGAACTTTAGATCCTAATGCTACTGGAGTGTTACCTTTACTTTTGGGGAAAGGTACTAAGTTTTCTAAATACTTAATTAATCACGATAAATGCTATATTGCTACATTAAAGTTAGGAATTAAAACTAGTACTGCTGATGTTGAAGGAGATATAATTGAGGGAAAGGATGTGGATGATAATATTTTTAATAAAGAATATTTATCTGAAAAATTAAATTGTTTTGTTGGAAATCTTGTTCAAACACCTCCTATATATTCGGCAATAAAGGTCAAAGGAAAGAAACTATATGAATATGCTAGAAATAATATTGAAGTTGATATTCCAAAAAGAAATATTGAAATTTATTCTATAAAGCTGATTGATTTTTGTAAAAAGGACAAGACTATTGTATTTGAAGTTGAATGTTCTAAGGGTACATATATTAGATCATTATGTGAAGATATTGCTGAAAAACTAGGGACCATTGGTTATATGAAAGAGCTTAGAAGAACAAGAGTTGGAGAATTCAGTATAAATGAGGCTGTAACAATTGGTGATATTGAAAATAATAAAGATAATGAAAATTGGATAAAAAATAAAGTTATATCTTTAGAAAAATTATTGAAAGAGAATGAATGTATTAATTTAGATAAAGAATTAGTTCAAAAGTTTTTCAATGGTGTAAAATTAAAATATAATGGTCCAGATGGAATTTATAAAATTTATTTTAACAATGAATTTTTAGGAACAGGAATAGTTAAAGAAAAATCTTTAAAAAGAGATATTATAGTTATTAGTGAAAAATATTAGATATATTGAAAGAAGGGAAGAATATGTGGGGAGCAGTAATTGGAGATTTAGCTGGTTCAGTTTATGAATTTGAACAATTAAAAGGAATAAAAAGTATAAAAACAAATGAAATAATACCAAATAATGCCTTTTTTAGCGATGATACTATATTAACTATGGCTATAGCCGAAGCAGTTCAAACAGATATGAATTATGAAGAACATTTAAAAAAATATGGAAAATTATATAGAAATTATAAACCTGATATAAAACCATATTTTAATGGAAGTTTTTCACCAGGATTTTTAAAGTGGTGTGATGCTGATGAAAGAGGGACAAGCATAGGTAATGGAGCAATGATGCGTATTTCTCCGATTGGATTTTCATTTGATAATGAAATTGATGTGAAGAAAAATGCTAGATTAGCAACAGTTCCATCACATGATTCAAAAGAGGCAATAGTATATTCGACACTGATAGCATTAATTATATTTTATGCCAAAAATAAAGTACCAAAGGATGAAATTTTAAAAAAATTAAATATAAAATTGAAATGTGAATCATTTAAAAAGTTTAATACAACATGTAGTCAAACATTTGATAATTGTGTATGGTCTGCATTTAATAGTAATAGTTTTGAAGAAAGCATAAAAAAAATTCTATCTTTTGGAGGTGACACAGATACAAATGCTTGTATTGTAGGTTCAATTGCAGAAGCTTTATATGGAATTGATGAAAGTCTAATCGTAAAAGCTAAGCAATATATTCCAACTAATTTTATAGGAATTCTAGAAAAAGAATATGCACGTGTGAAGGGGTTTGATAGATAAATTATATATTTTGTGTGGCGAAATTAGTTACATAATTATAAAATAAAAATAGCAGATTACAATTCTGCTATTTTTGCAATTCACGATAATTATTTCCCCATTGAACCATAGAATATAAAACAGGCTCTAAACTCCATCCAGTTTCCGTAAGCGAATACTCAACTCTTGGTGGTACTTCAGCAAAAGCTTCGCGGTGGATCAAACCAGATTTTTCCATATCTCTTAAATTATTTGTAAGAACTTTTTGGCTAATTCCATTAAGTGATTTTCTAAGCTCTCCAAATCTTTTTGTACCAGTTAATAAATCTCTGATAATTAAAATTCTCCATTTATCTCCAATAAGTCCCATTGTAATTTCGACAGGACAAGTAGGTAATTCTTGCTTCATAATAAATTAACTCCAATTCTAAAAGAAATTATAACAAAATACAAGTGATATGTAAACAGTAAGAAAAAACAATAATAGTTCCAATTAGAATATAATATTCTAAAAATATATGTGTAATAAAAATATAAAAAAATTTTGTATCGCAAAGCATGCTAAAATTCTTAAAAGTTACTTTTTGGTAACTATGTAACAAAAAAGTGCCTACTTTACAAAGTAAAAAACGGTAAGTAAAATAATTATAGAAATTGAAAATAGAGTAGCTACTAAATTGAATATGAGGAATGTAAGAATATGGAAATTTCAAAAGCTAATTTACATGAAATGAACATTAAATGGGATTATGAAATAAGTATATCCAATAATAAAAGTAATTGGAAAATATGGAAATTTGAGAATATTGAAAGATTTAAAAAAGGTCAAATTATTCCATATTATGGATTATTGAATGGCAAAATAATATGTGAAGCAACTGCTATATTGGCTTCTAACATAATACAAAATAGTAAAGATTTAGTTGGAAATGGAGCAATATATTTATCTGGATTTAGGACAAATAAGGAATATCGAGGGAAAGGTTATTTTTCTAAATTATTTAAATATATGATTAACGATTTAAAAGACAAAGGATATACAAGGGCAATTGTAGGAGTAGAGCCGAAAGAATTAATAAATAAAGAAATATATAATCATTATGAATTTACTGAATATATAAAAACATCAAGTGAATTATATCCAGATGGAACAAAAATTGAAGTAGAATATTATGGAAAAGTCATGTAATTTTATTGGATATTTATTTTTTTATTTGAATGTTTTTAAATACTACTTAGTAATATATTTAGCTCGAGCAAATTCGTAGGAACACACTAGAATTTGTGTGGAGAGTTATATGGTTGAATATTTTTGATTGACGGATATTGGCATTTTTATTGTAAAGGCTGACAAAAATTGCTATAATAAGGCACGAGATAAATAGTAATTTGCAAAAATTAACATAAAGTGGTATAGTTAAAGTGTATTCGGAAGAATGCACTTTATTCGTTCGGCAAAATTAAAATTTAATTTTTTAGGAGGAAACAATTATGATTAAAGCAACAGCTAAGGACGAAATTCAGGTGGTACTTCAGGAGTACCTGGGAAACAAGAAAGGCAGCGAAGGTAGCTGAAACAGTGTACGCGGTAATCCAGAAAGAAACACAGCACACACACAATGGCAAGAAGTTCTTTATCAATGAAGATTCTAATGGAGCACTTGTGCTTACAATGGAGTCTATGGTAAAGGAACAAGTGGAAACAATCTTGACCCAGTATCTTGAAAAAGATGAGGTTCAGGAGTGTCTCCAGCAACTGATAGTAGGAGGCATTTCAACTGAAACAGAGTTGACTGCAGAGTTTGAAACCATTACGGTTGAAGGTTCTGATAGTCAGATTTACTTTGACATGTTGAAATATGCTCCGGCTAGTGAAACTGAAAAGGAATTCTTGGAGTTTCTTAATGAAGCAGTTGATGCTGGAGTAAAAACCTTTAAGGTTCCGGTGTGCGATCCGTCGATTGATGAAAACGGTTCTCTTCAGTTTGTTGCAGGTTGTAAGCCTGCAGTAGGTTATTCCTATAATGAGCTGAAAAAAATTGCAATCAAGAATGGCGTACAGCTGGGGTCTAAAAACCAGTATGTAATCTTCTTGGCAACAATTATTCATCGTTTGGTTGAGGAAGGTTGGTATGAGGCAGACGCTTTTTTTGCAGTATGCACAGATTCAACCCAATTAGGACATTACTGTCATTCTGTAAAAGCCAGACACGATTTTGAGGTAACTGGTTCAAGAAAGATTGCAGGTAAATGTGATTTGGCTAATACCTACAAGATTTTGGAAAACGACGAAAAGGCTGGTGGTTTCTGGGTTGCTGGTGGTTACTACAATAACAATGGTAACAACTATCCGCTTGCCGACCTTTACCTTGACTACTACTATGGTTATCATTGCAACTATGGTGTTGGTTGGTTTGTGCTTTAAGTAGCACTGTCCACTGATACTGCACCTGAACGATAGAGCTCTCTAATTTAGGGGGCTCTATTTCGTTATATAGAGTAAAAAATTAAAAAATAATAATATATAATTAAAATATATAAAAATCATAGAAAAGGGAAAAGTAAAATGAGTAAAAATGAATTAGTAATTATACCTAAAATAGAGAAATATATAGAATACATGTTAACAATATTAATAAAATTGCCAAGGACTGAAAAATTTAGCATTGGAACAGAAATAAAAACAAGCATGTACGAAATGTTAAAATATATTCTTTTATCAAGTAAAGTTGAAAAAAGAAAAAGATTAGAACTATTTAATGTTGTAGATAGTCATATATATTATCAAAGAATTTGCATACGAATAATGTATAATAATAAATGGATAGATATGAAGAAATATAAATATAGTAATGAATTACTTTCTGAAATTGGTAAAATTTTAGGAGGATTGATAAAATCGTTAGGAGTCAATAAAAATGCCTATAACAATTAGAAATGTCTATGATAATGCAGTATCTTTTGAAAAATTACTTAAAAGCCATAAAAAAGCAAGACGAGGTAAGCGAGAGAAAAAAGAGATAATTTTATTTGAGTTAAATTTGGAAAATGAAATTTTAAATTTAGAAAAAGAATTATAAAAAATTATCTAAAAATTTTATAATAATCTTTTTGAAAATTAGAAAGCAATGCTTTTTAATTTTTTTGCTTTTACAAGTTCATATGAGCATAATAAAAAATAAATTGAATAATCTATATTTTAGCAGTAAATTTTATAATTTTGTGTTATAATGCTGATAGATAATCAAGGAAGATTTAAAGATAAAATGTTAATAGATATAACTTAACATTATTATACAAGCATTCATGTTAAGTTTATGTTAGAACAATATATTGTTGGAAAGAACTTTTTGGAAAATATGATAAAATATCAAGATATTATTACATAAAGAATAAAGAAATATGTACTAATTTAGAATATTCCAAGAAAGGATATGGTAATTATGGAAATAAATTATAAGGGTGTTCTGTGCAGACTTGGAACTTATAGAGCGAATGGAGAAGATAAGCCAACGTTGTATTATATCTCATCTCCAAATAATGAAACTATGTATAAAGCAGGATTTGAAGAATTGAATTATGGATTATGGGGAAAAATATTAACAGACGAGGAATATAAAGAAATTATCAAAAGAGAGGAAGAAAGATAAATGGATGAATTTAATACAAAGGAAAAAGTAGAGGAATTATTTAAAAGTGTTGATGGATTAGGAGAAAATAATTGTATATTCCTTTGCTTTATAGATACTAACAGAGAGGGATTAAAATATGGAGCACTTGGAGCTTTAGGTGCAGTTGGTGGAGGTGCAATTGCTGGTGTAGCTGCATTTTCTTCAGGAATAGTAGATGGAATGAATAGAAAAAGTGATGGATATTTAATAAATTGGACAGAAAATGGTCTTGGAATAATTCCACTTGATGCCACAGGCGTTATGCTAACATTAACTCCATCAAAATTAAAGGCAGATACATCATCATATTTCTTTGTTAGCAATGAACAAATTGAAAGTATTGTTGTAAAGAAATTTAATATATTTAATTCAAGTACTAAAAAAGTAATAATAGCATTAAAAAATAATCAAAAACTACATTTAATGGCTAGACTTAATGAAAAATTAATACCATATCAAAATGAAAATTTAAGCAAATTTGCAGAGCAATATAAAAAATAAGGAGGCCACAAATGCTAGAAAATATAGAAGTTTTATACCATAGTAGTATAAGAATTGATAAAGAAAAAATTATTTATATAGATCCATTTAAAATAGATAATAATTATAATGATGCAGATATTGTTTTTATTACACATGATCACTATGACCATTATTCAGAAGAAGATTTAGATAAGGTTATTAAAGAAAATACAACTATTGTAATACCAGAAGAATTATTAACAAAAGTTTTAAGAAAAGGTATAAATCAAAATGCAATTGTTACAGTAGAGCCAAATAAAAAATATATGGTACAGGGAATCGAATTTGAAACAATACCAGCGTATAATACTAATAAAACTTTTCATCCAAAAGAGAATGGTTGGGTAGGCTATATTATTACACTAAATGGAGTTAGATATTATATTTCAGGAGATACTGATATTACAGAAGAAAATAAAAAAGTAAAATGCGATGTTGCTTTTGTTCCAGTTGGTGGAGTGTATACAATGGATTTCAAAGAAGCTGCACAATTAATAAATGAAATACAACCTAAAATAGCAGTTCCAATTCACTACGGAAGTGTAGTTGGAACAAAGCAAGATGCAGAAGATTTTGTAAAATTATTACATCCAGAAATAAAAGGTATAATTTTAATGAAACCGTAAAGTTTAAGCTTGTGTAGTATAAAAATTTACAATGTAAAAGCATAAATAAATTATAATTGCAATTTTTGAGGTTCTTATAAGGAGTTGGATATGGATAAAGAAGAAATAATTAAATATTGTTTAACATTAGAAGATACTTTTAAAGATTGCCCATTTCCAAATGACTTTGAGTCAGTCACAATGAAACAATAGAGCAGAGCTATCAGTTAACAAAGTAATAGAAAATATAAAGAATCAGTTGAGTGATATTAAATATTTAATTTAAAATAGCAAGTAAAGTTGATAAATAAGCAATTCAAATTAAGCAAATTAGTGTTAAAGAGTTATATAAAAAAATATTACAAAGTATAATAGAGATTCAGTTATATAAATTACCAATAAAAGAGAGGTGGTTAATATTGAATAATATAGAAAATTTAAAAAATCTAATAATACATCAAAGTCAAAATAATGAAAATATATCAGTAGAAGTTTTGTACAATGAAGATAGTAGTTTTTTAGATAAATAGTAAGTTATAGGGAGGATTATAAATTGGATATAGAAGTTAATAATATAAAAATTCATTATGAAGTTTTTGGAAACGGAGAGCCTATAATTTTATTAAACCCAAATAGTGTTAATACAGGGCTTATGAAATTTATAGCAAATAAATTAAAAGATAAATACAAAGTATATCTTTTTGACAGAAGATGTTGTGGGAAAAGTGAAAGAAACTGTACTCTAACCTATGAAGAATCAGCAAAAGATGTATATGAATTTATAAATAAATTGAATATAGATAAGCCTTATTTACTAGGTTGTAGTGGTGGTGGAACTGTTGCGTTAAATGTAGCAATTCATTATCCCGAAAGTATTTCTAAATTAGTTATATGTAGTGGTGTTGCAAGAAACAATATTATTGAAAAACCTAATTATGCAAAAGTTATGGAAAAAATACCTTTTTATCCAGGTAAAAAGAATAACGAAATGTTTGAAAAATTAAATTATGAAGCACATTCTATAACAAAAGAAGAATTAGAAAATATAACAATACCAACTTTAGTATTTAATGGTGGTGCAAAAGATATAGTTCCCAAAAACGAGGCTGAGTATATTTCTAATAATATAAATAATTCTGAACTATTTATAATAGAAAAAGCGGGACATTGTAATTATATTTTTAACAATAAATTATTTTATGAGAAATTATTTAAGTTTTTAGAACAGTAATACAAATTACAATTTGAAAGTGAGATGAAAATTATGAAAAAAAATTTTGTTTTAATACCAACAATTTTATTATTAATGTGGTTTTTTCTTGATATGATTGGTATATCTTTCAACAATACATATTTGGTATCTCGTTCATTTGGTGAAGATGGTGTATTTTTTATTATATATTTAGTATCGTTATTACTATATATATTTAAAGAGAAAATTGGAAAATATGTATTAACTATTTGGTTAAGTATATGGCTATTTATACAATGCTTGTTTCATTATGGATACCAATTAATTGGACAAACAACAGAATCTAAAATAAATTATTTTAGTGGAAGTATAAAAATATTTAATGTAAATGGTTATTTTCCTGATTTATATCATTTTCTTTTGCATATTTTAATATTAATAAGCTTATTTGCTTTGATAATATATATAATCAAAAATAAAAAATATAAAAATAATTAAATACTACAAATTATAATTTTGTGATTTTTTATAGAGAAAAATAAATTATTATAATTATGAAAAATACGAATAAAGA